>Ga0105239_10001665_pt1 | contig 29281 bp, 24 predicted proteins | sample KBSC44metaG_FD_92761 | JGI IMG/M metagenome (GOLD analysis project Ga0105239, IMG submission 92761) | Corn rhizosphere microbial communities from Kellogg Biological Station, Michigan, USA - KBS C4-4 metaG | ecosystem: Host-associated > Plants > Roots > Rhizosphere > Soil | place: Michigan, USA...
TCCATCGCGATCGCGTCGCAGGTGTACTGGTTTTTCGCGATGCCATCGAAGCCCAGCCAGTCGCCGCGGAACTTCAGGCCGACGACCTGCTCGCGGCCGTCGGGCGACTGGTTGACGATCTTCGCGAAGCCGGAATTGAGGATGTGGAGCTGGCCGAAGCGCTCGCCGGCCTGGTAGATCACGTCGCCGGCGCGCACGATTCGGCGCTGCGGGGCCAGGCTGTCGTTGATCAGTCCGAGCACCTCGGCGATGCGCTGGGCGTGGCGCTGATTCGCGCAGGCCGATGTCGGCATGGCCTTGAACGTCGTCGAGATGGAGGTAGCGGCGGTGCTGAGCATGGCGGACTCCTGGGAGCTGGCTTGGGTATGGCTGAAATGCTAGAGACGTCCCCGCGCCGCCGTATCAATGGCGCACCACGTTCTGCAACCCTGCGTGAATGCATTGTTGCGGGCATGTATCAGCACGGCGCGGCTCACCTGGCCTTGACGGATATCAAGTCCGGCGAAGCCCGTTTCGCTAAGCTGTTACGGCCTGCAAGCAGACCCTTGCGGCCTCCACCAATGACCCGTTCCCTGTCGATGCCCAAGCGCCCTGAGTTCGATTCGCTGTCTGCGGGGCAGGCCGCGGAACTGGTCGAACACGCACGCGCCCTGATGGCCAGGGCCAGGGACGCGTCGTGCGAAAGGCCGTTGCGGGGCAAGTATCTGGGGTTGGTGTGCGCGTCGCCGGACACCGCTGAAGCGGTTCTCTTTCAACGGGCTGCGGCTGAACTCGGCGCGAATGTGACCGTCATCCGCATCGAGTCGATGGAGTCCGACCCGGCGCAGGAAATGCAGAGCACCGGGCGCGTGCTGGCTCGTCTCTACGATGCCCTGGAATGTCAGGGCGTGCGCCCCGCGTTGTTCGAGCGCTTGTCGCGAGCCGCCGGCGTACCGGTCTATGCGGGCTTGGCCACCCCGGCCCATCCGACAGCCGCGCTGGCCGCCAAGGTCGGCGGAGATGCGACGCCGGAAGACAAGCGGCGCTTCGTACTCCAGGCGGCACTGTTGAAATCCTTGCTCTAGGCCACAGCGAGCTCTTCCCTCGGCGCGGCCAGCCTTCTGAGCGGCACCGCTGCGCGCGGAACTCTGGACGAGTCGGTACTTCCCGCCATGGCGGCCGACATGACAACCGCCTCTTGAGCTATGTCAAGGTTGCAGCGCCGGACGCGCCTATCGTCGAAAGGACTCAGATCCGAACGAGCGAGAAAAGGCCCGACATGCGACTCACATTCCTCGGCGGTACCGGCACGGTGACCGGCTCCAAATACCTGCTCGAACATGCTGGGCGCCGGCTGCTCGTCGACGCCGGCCTGTTCCAGGGGCTGAAACAATTGCGCCTGCGCAACTGGGAGCCGTTTCCGGTGGCGCCGGCCGGCATCGACGCGATCGTGCTGACGCATGCGCATCTCGATCACAGCGGCTACATCCCCAAGCTCGTTCAGCTCGGCTTCAGCGGACCGGTGCATTGCACCGCGGCCACCCGCGACCTGTGCGGGCTGATGCTGCCCGATTCCGGCCGCCTGCTCGAAGAAGAGGCCGAGTACGCCAACCGGCACGGCAGTTCGAAGCACCATCCCGCACTGCCGCTCTATACGGAGCACGATGCGCTGCGGGCGCTCGAACACCTGGCGCCCCACGACTACGACCAAGGCTTCGAGCCGATTCCCGGCGTGCGAGTGCTGCTGCGCAGTGCCGGCCATTTGCTCGGGGCAGCGAGCGTGCGCGTCGAGTGGGACGGCCGTTCGCTGCTGTTCTCGGGCGACCTCGGCCGCCACGACGATCTGCTGATGCAACCGCCGATGCTTCCCGAAGCTGCCGACACGGTGATCATCGAATCGACCTACGGCGATCGCGTGCATGCCGGCATCGATCCGCTGACCGCGATGGCGGACGTGATCAACCGCACCGCCGCGCGCGGCGGCGTGGTCGTGATCCCGTCCTTCGCGATCGGCCGGGCGCAGGCGCTGCTCTACTGCCTACACCTGCTGCGCGAGCAGCGCCGCATCCCGGACATCCCGGCCTTCCTGAACAGCCCGATGGCCGCCGACGCGACCCAGATTTATCACCGCCACCGCGCCGAGCACCGCTTGACGCCCGATCAGTGCCGGGCGATGTGCAGTTCCGCGCGCATCGTCAACAGCGTGGAGGAATCGAGGCAGCTGAACGAGCTGCACATGCCGGCGGTGATCATCTCCGCCAGCGGCATGGCCACCGGAGGACGCGTGCTGCACCACCTGAAGGCCTTCGCACCGGACCACCGCAACAGCATCCTTTTCAGCGGCTACCAGGCCGCCGGCACGCGCGGCGCGGCGATCGTCGGCGGCGCGAAGACGATCAAGATCTTCGGCCAGTACGTGCCGGTGCGCGCCGAGGTCGCGCAGATCGACACGCTCTCCGGCCATGCCGACCGCGACGAACTGCTCGCCTGGATTGGCGCGCTGCCGGCCGCGCCGCAGCGCGTCTTCGTTACGCACGGCGAGCCGGTGCCGGCCGATGCGCTGCGCCAGGCCATCGGCGAGCGGCACCGCTGGCCTTGCACCGTGCCCGAGTACGGCGAGGCTGTCGAGCTGTGATGGGCGAGCACGACCGCCGCTCGCCATCCGCCCCGCCCGGCCGGCTGCGTGCGCATCGCGCGCTGATCGATACCTACCAGCAGCCGGTCGTCTACCTTCGCGGCGACAGCCCGGTCTGCCGCGCCGAAGGCTTCGAAGCGCAGGCGCAGGTCGAGCTCACCGCGAACGGGCGCAGCGTGCCGGCGATCCTGCATCGCGTCGGGGCCGGCTGGCTCGCGCCCGACGAGGCCGGGTTGTCAGATGCCGCCTGGAGTCTGCTCGGCTTGCAGGGTGGCGAGGAAGTGAGCGTGCGCCACGCGACGCCGCTCGAATCGCTGAAGTTCCTGCGCGCCAAGGTCTACGGCCGCCGGCTCGACTACCCGTCGCTGCGTGCGCTCATCGAGGATGTGAGCCGCGGCCGCGTGGCCGATCTGCATCTGGCGGCCTTCGTCACCGCCTGTGCCGGCGGACGGCTCGACGAAGCGGAGATCGTCGCGCTGACCCGCGCGATGGTCGACGTCGGCGAGCGCATCCGCTGGCCGCTGGCGCCGGTGATGGACAAGCACTGCGTCGGCGGTTTGCCGGGCAATCGCACGACGCTGATCGTCGTGCCCATCGTCGCCGCCTGCGGCGTCGTGATGCCCAAGACTTCGTCGCGCGCCATCACCTCGCCGGCCGGCACGGCCGACGCGATGGAGACGCTCGCGCCGGTCAACCTCGACGTCGCGGCGATGCGCCGCGTCGTGGAAGGCGAGGGCGCTTGCATCGCCTGGGGCGGGGCGGCTCAGCTGAGCCCGGCCGACGACGTGCTGATCCGCGTCGAGCGCCCGCTCGATCTGGACAGCGAGGCGCAACTCGTCGCGTCGGTGCTGTCGAAAAAGCTCGCGGCCGGCGCCGAGCGGGTCGTGATCGACCTGCCGGTTGGCCCGACGGCCAAGGTGCGCAGCCGCGCGTCGGCGCAATCGCTGGCCGCCAGCCTGACGGCGGTTGGCGCCGCGATCGGCCTGCAGGTGCGTGTGATCGAGACGGACGGCAGCCAGCCGGTGGGTCGGGGCATCGGCCCGGCGCTCGAAGCCATGGATGCGATGGCGGTGCTGCAACGACAAGCCGACGCGCCGCAGGACTTGCGCGAGCGCGCGCTGGCGCTGGCCGCCGCGGTCCTGGAAATGGCAGGCCGTGCCGCGCCCGGCGGCGGCCTGGCGCTGGCGGCGCGCACGCTGGACAGCGGCCAGGCACTGGCGAAGTTCCTCGCGATCTGCAAGGCGCAGGGTGGCCTGCGCGAGCCGCCGCGGGCGCCGTACCGAGAGGTCGTGGCAGCGCCCTCGTCCGGGCGTGTCGGCGCCATCGACAACCGCCGGCTGGCCCGCGCTGCCAAGCTGGCCGGCGCGCCGCACGATGCCGCGGCCGGCCTGGTCATTCACCTGCGCATCGGCGAAAGCGTGACGGCCGGCCAGCCGCTGTTCACGCTGCATGCACAGACGCCCGGCGAACTCGCCTATGCGCTGGCCTATGTCCGGGCGCAGGCGCCCATCATTGCGATCGCCCCCTCATGATGCTCAGCGTTGTATCCATGCCCGGTGCCGAAGCCTGCGCCGACCGTCTCGCCTCGGCGCTGCACGCGCCGCGCTGCCGCGTCGAAAGCCGGCGCTTTCCCGACGGTGAGATCTATCTGCGCGTGGCCGACGACGTCGCCGGACGCGATGTCGTCGTCGTCGCCCAACTGCGCGATCCGGACCCGCAACTGCCGGGCCTGCTCTTCGTCGCCGATGCACTGCGCGAGCTTGGCGCAGCCAGCGTCGGCCTGGTCGCGCCCTATCTGCCCTACATGCGGCAGGACACGCGCTTCCGGCCCGGCGAAGCCATCACATCGCACAGCTTTGCCAAGCTGATCTGCACCGCTTTTGCATGGCTGGTGACAGTCGACCCGCACCTGCATCGCCTGCCCTCGCTGGCATCGATCTACACCGTTCCCGCGACGGCGGTGCCGAGTGCCGCGGCCATTGCGTCCTGGGTTCGATGCGAGGTCGCGGATCCCTGTCTGCTCGGACCGGACGAGGAAAGCGTGCAATGGGTGTCGGAAGTGGCGGCGCTGGCGGGCTGCCCCTGGGACGTGCTGCGCAAGCGCCGTCTCGGCGATCGCCAGGTCGTGCTCGAGCTGCCGGACCTGGCGGCGATGAAGGACCGCACGCCCGTGCTTGTCGACGACATCATCGCGAGTGCTCGGACGATGGCGGGCGCCGTGCTGAAGCTGCGTTCGGCGGGCTTCGCTTCGCCGGTGTGCGTCGGCGTGCATGCGGTGTTCGCCGGCGATGCGGCCACGCTGCTGGCGGCGGCCGGCGCGGCACGTGTCGTCAGCTGCAACACGCTGGAGCATCCGGGCAATGCGATCGATGTGACGGGCGCCGTGGCGGCGGCAGTGCGTTCGGCGACAGATGGTCCGCGAGCGTCCCGAGACGCGACCCCTTGACCTCGCGTTCGGCGAGAAGGCACATCGGCTGCAACAAAGGGGGACGCCGCGCCATGGCCAAAACGACCCGACGCACCGCTGTGTTGCAGAGCGGAAACATGGCATTTGCTCACTGTTTCGGAACGAAGCGGATCGTTGGTGCGTCGTTTTCGTTGGCCGCCTAATCTCGAGACATAGGCCAGTCCGATGGCGAATCCCAGTCGAAAGGTAGCGGTCATGAATGCTTTGAACCTCTCACGCGAACAGCAGTCCGGCTATGAACTCCGTTTCAGTTCCCTGTTCGACCCGGGCCGGGGCTACAGCTTCCCGTGCGACGCCGCCGGCGTGGTCGATCTCGATGCCTTGAGCGAACGTGCCCGCCTGAGCTACTTCTTCGCGCGAACGGTGATCGGGCGCGAGGTGGCGCACCCGATGGTGCAGGCGCACAAGTTGCACTGATACCGTGCGCGGCGCGATTGTCCGCCGATCCCGATGTCGGGCTCCGCACAGCATATCGCCTCCGCTTCCACGGGGGGGTTGAGCCAGGCCGAGGCACTCGAGAGGCTGCGCCGCGACGGGCCGAACCGGCTGCCGTCGCCGCAGCATCGAGGTCTTGCCGCGGCAGCCGCGGCGGTCGCGATGCAGCCGATGGTGCTGCTGTTGATCGGCTGCACGCTCCTCTATGCGCTGCTCGGCAGCATGTTCGACGGCATCGTGCTGGGCGCGTCGGTCATCGCCGTCTCCGCAATCTCGATCTATCAGGAGTTGCGCACGCAGCGCGTGCTCGAAGCGCTGCGCGATCTGTCGAGTCCGCGCAGCAGCGTCGTGCGCGACGGCGCCGTGCGGCGCATTGCCAGCGAGGAGCTGGTCGTCGGCGACCGCTTGATCGTGCAGGAAGGCGATCGCCTCGCTTGCGACGCCCGCCTCGTCGAATGCCATTCGATTCGCGTCGATGAATCGCTGCTGACCGGCGAGTCGCTGCCGGTGGACAAGTCGCTCGCTGAAGGCGCAGGTGCAGAGAGCGGGAGTCTTCACGCCGGCTCCCTGGTGGTGCAGGGCGACGGCGTGGCCGAGGTGCTCGCCACGGGTCCGCGCACCGGGCTCGGCCGCATCGGCGGCTCGCTCGAAGCGTTGCAGCCCCGGCCGAGCCGGCTGCATGAGGAACTGAAGCGGCTGGTGCGTGCAGTCGCACTGCTGGCGGTGATCATCTGTCTCGTCGCCGCGACCGTCTTCGCCTGGCGCGAGGGCTCGTGGACTGCGGGCTTGCTGGTCGGGTTGACCTTGGCGATGTCCATCGTGCCGGAAGAGTTCGCGGTGGTATGGACGGTGATGCTCGCGCTCGGCGCATGGCGGCTGGCGAGTGCCCAGGTGCTGACACGCCAGCCTCAGGCGATCGAGGCGCTCGGAACGACCACGGTGCTGTGCGTCGACAAGACCGGCACGCTCACGGCCAATCGCATGGCGGTCTGTGGACTGGCCGACGGGTTGCAGCAAGTCGATCTCGCCGGCGAAGCGCCGCCTGCGGGCTTCGAGCAGCTCTTGCGGGGCGCGGCCCTGGCCAGCGTCGACGTCGGCCTGGAGCCGATGGACCAAGCCATCTTTCGCATGCTCGACTCGCCGTCTCGATCGCCTTCGAGCTGGCGACTGCTGCAGCGAGAGGGCGTGTCGCCGGGCCGCCCCTTCGTGCGCCAGTGCTGGCAAGAAGAACGCAGCGGCCGCCTGATCGTGGCGGTCAAAGGCGCGCCCGAAGCGGTGCTGGTGCGCTGTAGCGATGAGCCGCGGCGGCTGCAGGCGCTGGCCTTGCAAGCCGACTCCTGGTCGAGTCGGGGGCTGCGCGTGATTGCAGTAGCGCAGGCGACGGCGACCGCCGAGGCGGCGGCGCCCGAGGTCGGCTACCGGGCCTTGGGCCTGCTCGCCTTTCAGGACCCGCTGCGCGCCGAAGTGCCGGCGGTGCTGTCGCAGTGCAGGCAGGCGGGCGTGCGGGTCGTGATGATCACCGGCGATGCGCCGGCCACCGCGCTCGCCATCGCGCGGCAGGCGGGGCTCCAGCTCCGCGCGGATGACGACGGAGTCCTCACCGGCGCGCGCATCGATGCGATGAGCGAGGCCGAACTCGAGCGCGCGGTGCGACGCTGCAGCGTCTTCGCGCGGGTCACGCCGGCGCAGAAGCTGCGCATCGTGCAGGCGCTGCAGCATCTCGGCGAGGTCGTCGCGATGACCGGCGACGGGGTCAACGACGGGCCGGCGCTGCGCGCGGCCGACGTCGGCGTGGCGATGGGGCAGCGCGGCACCGATGTCGCACGCGAGGCCGCTGCGCTGGTGCTGCTCGATGACCGCTTCGCTTCCCTGGTCGATGCAGTGCGTGCCGGGCGCCGCATCTTCGCCAATCTGCAGAAGGCGATGGGCTACCTCTTCGCGGTGCACGTGCCGATCATCGGGCTGTCGCTGCTGCCGCTCTTCGGCGGGCCTGTGCTGCTGCTGCCGATCCACGTCGTCCTGCTCGAGTTGATCATCGACCCGGCGTGCTCGCTGGTGTTCGAGGCCGAGCCGCTGGCGCCGGACGGCATGCAGCAGCCGCCGCGCGCCGCCGATTCGCCGCTCTTCAGCCCGCGGGCCATCGCGCGTGCGCTCGCGGTCGGTGCCGTCGCCCTGCTGGCGGTGGTGCTGGGGCAATGGGCCGGACGCTGGTCAGGGTGGGGCGACGCGGAGCTGCGCTTGACCGGGCTCGCGACCATCGTGGCGGGCAACCTGCTGATGCTGCAATGGTTCCGCGAGGGCTTTCACACCGAGTCGCGCGCGAACGCGGTCTTTCATGGACTGCTGCTCGGCGTCTGTGTGCTGAGTCTCGCCATCCTTACACTCCCTCCGATGGGCCGGGCGTTCGGTCTGCCCACGTGGCTGGACGGGCGCTGGGTGGTCGCGGTGCTGGCGGCGCCGGCCGCCTGGGCGCTGTGGCATCTTGGGGCGGCGGGGCTTGGTCGTGGACGGCGAGAGCCGGGCGCGGCAGGATGGGGTCCGACGCCGTCGCATGTCAGCGGACCAGCGTGTCGTCACGAGCCTGACGCTTGATATGTCTCAAGCGATGCCGGCCGCCCGCCGCCGATACTTCGAACGACTTGGGGAGTCGACCATGCCCACCACCCAGACCGCTTCTCGCCGAAACCTTCGGCAACGAGGCCGTGGCGTCATGTTGATCGCGATGGGCGCGACACTCGCCTGCATGGCCATCGGCGCTCAGTCGCAGCCCGCGGATCCGGGCCAAGAGGCGGGTGCCGCTGCTTCGACCTATCGGGGCTGGCAGCTCTACCAGACACGATGCGCGCTCTGCCATGGGCCGGATGCGACCGGCGGCGGCAATGCGCCGAACCTTCTGCTGTCCATTGCGAGCATGGACATCAGCACGTTCTCCGCCGCGGTGCTGTCGCGGCACCCAAAGGGCTTGCGCGCCGGTGCCATCGCGCCTGAGGGCAGTGCGGAGCGCAAGGCCTGGCTCGACGATATGCAGCGCCGTGCCGAGGGCAAGCGGTCGATGCCGGACTGGTCGGGCGACGAAGAGGTCCGCGGCGGGATCGCCAGCCTCCATCGCTTCCTGCGCGCGCGAGCCGACGGCAGCCTCGACACTCGGCCGCCGCGCCGGCCTGAAGAGTTTGCGCCGCGGCGTTAGCCCACGGATCCCCTCGGCAGAGCGGCCACGGACACCGCGCTGCCGTCGAGGGGAATCATGAATCGGTGATACACGAGACGGTCCTGCGAGGATCGAGGTGCCGCGAGGCTGGCGTTCGCGCACGCGGACACCTTGATCGGGCGCAAGACGGTGCACGGCTCGCTCCCGTCTACCGGAGCTCGAGCACGAAGCGCAGCACCCCGTCGCCGGATGCGGCGGCATCCAGAGTCAGGCCGAGCGACTCCGCCAAGGCGCGCATCGCCGTGTTCTCCTGCAGTACGTCGCCCACCATGCGCAGCGTGCCGTGCTGCTTCAGGTAGCGGATCATCTTGGCCAGCAGCACGCGGCCAAGGCCGCGCTGCTTCAGGTCCGAATGCACGACGATCGCGAACTCTGCTTCCACGTTGTCCGGGTCGGCAACTGCGCGCACCACGCCGAGCGTCTGCAAATCGCCGTCGGGCAGGCTACGCACTGCGACGAAGGCCATTTCGCGGTCGTAGTCGATCTGCGTCAGCCGGGCGAGTTCGCTGCGTGGCAGTTCGCGCCGCGCGTTGAAGAAGCGCAGCCGCAGGTCGCCGGGCTGCAGTTGCTCGACGAAGGCGCGGTGCTGGGGTTCGTCCTCCGGACGGATCGGCCGCAGCAACAGGGTTTCGCCGAGCCATGCGATGTGCTCGGCCAGTTCGGCGGGGTAGGGCGCAATCGCGAAGCTCGCGGCTCCGGCACGGCGCTCGCGGCCGATGCGCAGACGCGCATCCAGCGCGATCACGCCGTCGGCATCGGCGAGCAGCGGATTCACGTCGAGCTCGACGATCTCGGGCAGGTCGGCCAGCATTTGCGATAGCGCGATCAACACATCCTCGAGCGCATCGAGATCGACCTTCGGATGGTCCCGATAGCCCGCGAGCAGCTTCGAGACCCGCGTGCGGGAGATCAGATCGCGGGCCAGCACGCGGTTCAAGGGCGGCAGCGCGACAGCGCGATCACCGATCACTTCGACGGCGGTGCCACCCTGGCCGAACAGCAGCACCGGCCCGAACAGCGGATCGATGCTCGCACCGACGATCAGCTCCTGCGCCATCGGCCGCGTCACCATGCGCTGCACCGTGAAGCCGGCGATCCTCGCGGCGGGCCGCGCGGCGCGCACGCGAGCGAGCATCGTGTCGGCGGCCAGCCGCAGTTCGTCGGCGCCGCGCAGGCCCAGCGCGACACCGCCGACATCGGACTTGTGACTGATGTCCGGCGACAGGATCTTCAGCGCGACCGGATAGCCGAGTTCGGCGGCAGCCTCGACGGCCGCTGCGGCCTCGGCTCGCACCGTGCGGGTTTCGACCGTCGGGATGCCATAGGCTTGCAGCAGCGCTTTGGCCTCGGCTTCGTCGAACATTTCGCGGCCAGCGGCGAGGGCCGACTCGATCGTGGCGCGTGCCAGCGCGATGTCGGGCGGCGCGTTGCCGCTGGCGCTCGGCGCCTCGAGCAGCAGGGCCTGGTTGCGCCGGTAGGTGGCAAGCATCGCGAAGGCCCGCACCGCCTCTTCCGGCGTGGCGTAGTCGGGGATGCCGGCGTCCTCGAACAGGCGGCGTGCGGTGGCCACCGCCGCGTCGCCGAGCCAGCAGGCCATCACGCGCTGCGGCGCCTCGCGCAGGACGGGAACGCAGGCGCGCGCGATGTCGTCGCTGCGCACGATCGCGGTCGGCGCATGCATGAAGAGCACGGCCGCGCCATCACGCTCGGCGAGCAGCGCCCGCAAGGTCTCGACATAGCGATTCACCGGGGCGTCGCCGATGATGTCGATGGGATTCGCGCGCGACCAGGTCGGCGGCAACACCGCATCGAGCCGCGCGAGCAACTCGCTGCCGAGCGGCCGCAGCGGGACGCCGGCCAGCGCCGCGGCATCCGCGGCGATCACGCCAGCGCCGCCGCCGTTCGTCATCAGGCTCAGGCTGTCGCTGCGATTGCCGCCGAAGCGTGCCAGCGTCTCGGCGGCCATGAAGAGATCCTGCAGGCTGTCGACGCGCAGCATGCCGGCGCGGCGGATCGCGGCCTCGAACACGATGTCGGAACCGGCGAGAGCGCCGGTATGCGAGGCGGCGGCCTTCATGCCGTTGTCCGAGCGGCCGGCCTTGACCACGATCACCGGCTTGTTGCGTGCCGCCGCGCGCGCTGCGGACATGAACTTGCGCGGCGCATCGATCGATTCGATGTACAGCAGGATCGCGCGGGTGCGCAGGTCGCTCGCGAGGTAGTCGAGCAGGTCGCCGAAGTCGACGTCCGCGCGCTCGCCCAGCGAGATCATGTGCGAGAAGCCGATGCGGCGCGACGCGGCCCAGTCGAGCACCGCGGTCACCAGCGCGCCGGACTGCGAGACGAAGGCGAGCTGGCCGGGCTCCGCGCCGATGTGCGCGAAGCTCGCGTTGAGCCCGATGTGCGGCGCCAGCAGGCCGAGGCAGTTCGGCCCGAGCAGGCGCATCAGGCTCGGCCGTGCCGCGTCCAGCATCGCCTGCTTCTGCGCGGCGCTCAGCCCGGCGGTCATCACGATGGCCGCGCGCGTGCCGAGCCGGGCCAGGGCCTCGATCAGGCCGGGGATGCTGTCGGGCGGCGTGCAGATCACCGCGAGCTCCGGCACCCGCGGCAGGTCCGCGACCCTGGCGTGCACAGCCGTTCCGTCCAGCGTCCGGTGCTTCGGGTTGACCGCATCGATGGTGCCGGCGAACCGGCCGGCGCGCAGGTTGCGCCAGACGGTGGCGCCGACGCTGCCTGGCCGGTCGGACGCGCCGATCACCACGATCGATGCGGGTTCGAGCAGATGCTCGAGGTGGCGAATGCTCATGCGGCCCAATCTCCTTGACGAAAGCAGCAAGCCTCGCATCGCCGAGGCCGGCGCGGCTTGCGCTGGCGCAAGGCAGGTTCGCCGGATCGGTCCGATGATCTCGCGATGGATAAACGCATTCTCCTGATGCAGGGGCACCCCGACGCCGGCGCGCCTCACCTCGGGCACGCCTTGCTCGAAGCCTACGCGGACGGCGCCCGAGGCGCCGGCCACTCGGTCCGAACCCTCGATGTCGCCCGCCTCGACTTTCCGCTGCTGCGCAGCAAGGCGGACTGGGACTCCGGTACGGTTCCCCCATCGCTCGCAGCAGCGCAGGCCGATATCGCCTGGGCCAATCACCTGGTGATCTTCTTTCCGCTCTGGCTGGGCGGCATGCCGGCCTTGCTGAAGGGTTTTCTCGAACAGGTCGCCCGCCCCGGGTTCGCGCTCTCCCGCGTCGCCGACGGCGGCCTGCCGCAGAAGCTATTGCACGGCCGATCGGCACGCGTGGTGGTGACGATGGGCATGCCCTCGCTCGTCTACCGCTGGTACTTTCGCGCCCACAGCTTGAAGGCGCTGGAGCGCAACATCCTCGGCTTCGTCGGCATCGCGCCGATCCACGAAACCCTGATCGGTTCGGTCGAAGGGCTTTCCGCGCCCGAGCGCGAGCGCTGGCTGCACAAGCTGGTCCGGCTCGGAGCCTCGGGCGGCTAGCGTCTCGAGGGCTGTCGCGGCGCGCCGAGGCCGATCGGCGATGGGATCGCATTGACGATGCGGCTGAAAAGCAAGCGGTAATCCTCGTCGGGCGGGTGGCCGGTCAACGGGTCGCGATTGCTGCCGAAAGCCTCGTCCAGGTCGATCCAGTCCTGCTCGGTCAGCACCCGCTCGGCCATCGGCAGCACCTTCCCTTCCTCGAGCGCCATGTGCTCTAGGTAGAAGTTCACATAGGTCCGGACGGCCGTCTCGAAAGCCTCGCGCCGCGAGTCGCCCATCATCTCGTAGGCGAGCAGCGCATGTTCGAGATGGCGGATCCGCTGCTCGCCGAGCGCGTGATCTTCCTCGAGCTTGTCGAACAGGTCTCGCCACAGCGGCGAGCGGGCGCGAAGCTTCGGGAACAGCAGTTGCGATTCTTTTCGGTGATGCCGCTTCTCGGGGAATTCGTCGATGTAGAAGAGCATCGCGCGAAGCGCGGCGAAGTCCGGTGCCGACTGCTCGCGGCGATGCTGTTCGACCAGCAGCAGCAGGGACTTCAGCATCGAGGCCAGGGCGGCATGCTCTTCGAGGATGATGCGGATCGTGGCGTGGGTCATGGGCAACTCCAGGGCGCTGGCCAGCCAGCATCGCTGCCCGAGTGGACTGCGTGTTTGTCGCAGATCAAGTCCCGGGATCGATCTGCACGCTGGCTTGCGCTAGCGCAAGGGATGCGGACTGCGCCGGTTCGAAGATTCGAACACCCTGTCGAGCCCGTCGCCGTCCATGAAAAACCTGGAATTGCTTCTGCGGCGCGCCGCCTGCGCGACCGCATTCATCTGCGTCTTCTCGTCGGTGCCTGCGCAGACGCGCGAATCCGTCGCCACCGGCACGCCGGATTTCGCGTCTTTCGTCTCGCAGGAAGAGGCGATCGTCGTCAGCATCACCAGCAGCAAGATGGTCGACGGGCAGCTTCCCGAGGACGAGGAGGAGCCGACCTCCAACTGGCGCGAAGGCGGGCTCCCGTCGCGCTTCGAACCGGCCGACCTGCGCCAGCAGCAACGCAGCCTCGCGTCGGGGTTCATCATCGGGGCCGACGGCTATATCCTCACCAGTGCGCATGCGGTCAGCGGCGTCGAGGAGATCTTCGTGCGCCTGGCCGAGGGCCGGCAATTCAGCGCGAAGACCGTCGGCCTGGACAAGCGCAGCGATGTGGCGCTGATCAAGATCGAAGCGAACGGCCTGCCGATCGCGCGGATCGGTGATCCCTCCCGGCTCAGTGTCGGAGACTGGGTCGCCGCCATCGGCGCGCCGTTCGGGCTGGAGCGCAGCGTGACCGCCGGCATCGTCAGCGCCAAGACGCGCTATGTCGAAGGCGGTGGCGGCATGCCCTACATCCAGACCGACGCGGCGATCAATCGCGGCAGCTCCGGCGGCCCGCTCTTCAACCTGCGCGGCGAGGTCGTCGGCATCAATTCGATGATCTATTCCGAGACCGGCGGCTACATGGGCGTGTCGTTCACGCTGCCGATCGACATCGCGATGGCGATGGCGGCCGAACTGCGCAGCCAGGGCCACGTCACCCGCGCGCAGTTCGGCGCGCAGGTGCAGGAGCTGACTCCGGAGCTGGCGCGTTCCTTCGGCCTGCGCAGTGCGGGAGGCGCCCTGGTCGTGCGGGTGCAGAAGCAGAGTCCGGCGGAGCGCGCCGGGATCCGCCGCGGCGACATCGTCGTCGGCGTCGGCGAGCGTACCGACGCCAGCTACGCCGAGTTGCAGCAGCGCGTGGCGGCAAGCAAGCCCGGCAGTGTGCTGAATTTCAACGTTTGGCGGCGCGGCCGCATCGAGCGGCTGCCGGTGACGCTGATCGAGATGCCTTTCGAGCAGCCCGCCGTGGCTGCGAAACCGTCGCCCGCGCGGTTCGCCCGGCTGGGCCTCGTGATGAACGAGCTCGGCGCCGAGGAGCGTGCGCTGATGCGGACAGACGCATCGCTATGGGTGCGCCAGGTCCATGGGCCGGCGATGCGCGCTGGCCTGCGCTCGGACGACCTGATCGTCGCGATCAACGACACACCCGTCGCCCGCCTGGCGGAATTCGATGCCGCGCTCGCCGCCTTGCCGCCGGGCAGCCCGGTGGCGCTGCTGGTGGTGCGGAGAGGCGCCTATGGCTACATGGCGGTGGCGACGCAGGAGGAAGCGGCGGCGCCCTGAGGTCGCGGCGTCGAGTTGGGGTGCACTGGCGCCGCACTCCCGCACGACGACGCGCAGCGGCCAGATCCCGGGCCGCGCAGCCGACGCTTCGCATGCCAGGTCGCATCTGTGCGTTGCGCGCGCGCATGCCAAGATGTTAGGGTAGCGATCTGGCAGGCTTGCTGCCTCCTGGATTGATCTGTCAGCGGAAGGTTTGCAAGGTGCACATCGCCGTCCTCGACGATGAAGTCGACATCACCCAGTTGCTGGCCAACTACCTGCAGCCGCATGGCTACCGGGTGACCCAGCTGCACGACGGCCCGTCGTTGATGACGCTGATGAAGGGCGATCCGCCGGGCCTCGTGCTGCTCGATCTCGGCTTGCCGAACGAAGACGGCCTGGCGATCGCCCGGCAGTTGCGCGAGCACTGGCGCTGCGGGCTCGTCATCGTGACCGGCCGCGGCGACGCGGTCGACAAGGTCGTCGGCCTCGAAGTCGGGGCCGACGACTACGTCACCAAACCCTTCGAGCTGCGCGAGCTGCTGGCGCGCATCCGTGCGGTGCTGCGCCGCATGGCATCGACCGAGCCGCCGGCAGCGGCGCCCCCTGCACCCGGTGTGCCCGCTGCCCGCAGCCGGTTCGGCTTCGCCGGCTGGGAACTCGACCTCGCGGCGCGCCGCCTCGCGCGAGCCGAAGGCGGCGACGTCACGCTGACCAGTGGCGAGTTCGACCTGCTGCGCGTGCTCGTGCAGAACCCAGGGCAGGTTTTGTCGCGCGACTTCCTGATCCAGGAGACGCGCGGTCGGGACGCCGGGCCGTTCGACCGCACGATCGACGTGCAGATCGCGCGCTTGAGGAAGAAACTCGAGGTCGACCCGGAGAGTCCGCAAATCATCAAGTCGGTGCGCAGCGCGGGCTACATCCTGGTGTCACCGGTCACGGCCGCCTGAGCATGGGTCAGCCCACACCGTCCGGAGCCGGCCCGTTACCGCCGCTGGCCGCGTACCTCGACGAAGCCACCGTCTTCCGCTCGATGTTCGCTGCCTATCCCGACGCGATGCTGCTCGTCGATCGCTCCGGCGTCATCGTGCAGGCCAATCCGGCTGCGGCCTCCCTGTTCGGCTATGCGATCGAGGAGTTGACGCGGCTCGACGTCGACGCCCTGGTGCCAGACGCCATCCGGCCCCGCCATGCATCGTTTCGCCAAGCGTACGGCAACGCGCCGCGCCCGCGTCCCATGGGAACGCAGATGGATCTGGTCGCCCGGCGCAAGGACGGCAGCGAGGTGATGGTCGAGATCGCGCTGAGCCCGCTGCAGGATCGCGACCTGCCTTACGTGGTCGCCGCGATCCGCGACATCGGCGCCTACCCCCGCGTGAGGCAGGCGCTGCAGCGCCAGCGCTACGCCGAGCACTTGGCGCAGTTCGGTCGTTTCGTGGTCGATGCGCGGGATCCTCAATTGCTGCTCGACCATGCGGCGACGATCGCTGCCGCAGCGCTGCAGATCGACGTGGCGATGGTGTTCCTGCTCGAACCCGATCGGCAGGCGGTCAAGGTCGCGGCCGGCTTCGGCGCGATCCCGGGGGAAGAGGTCGGAGCGCTGATTCCATACGACCCGGGCTCATCGCCGGGGCTCGTCATTTCCCAGGGGCAGCCGCTGATCGTCGACGACTATCGGAGCGAGCAGCGCTTCGTCGTGAAGCCGGCCTACCTCGACGCCGGCCTGGCCAGCGCGTTGGCCGTGCCGCTCTCCGACGGCCGCCGCACCATCGGCGCCCTGACGGCGCGCTCGCGCACGCCCAGCCGTTTCGGGGGCGACGACCTGCGCTTCCTCGAATCGCTGGCGAGCCTGCTCGCCACGGGATTGCAGCGCGCGCAATCCGACGAGGCGCTGAACCATGCCCAGCGTCTGGAGAGCGTGGGCCAGTTGACCGGCGGCATCGCGCATGATTTCAACAACCTGCTGGCCATCATCGAAGGCAATCTCGAAGTGCTGGACGGCTTGCCGGCGAGCGCCGACGAGGACTACCGCCGTCAGCTGGTCGCTGCCGCGGCGCGGGCCGCGCGGCGCGGTGCCGAGCTGACCGGCAAGCTGCTCGCCTTCTCGCGCCGGCAGGTGTTGGAGCCGGCTCCGGTGGACATGGGCGCGCTGCTCGGGTCGCTGGCCAACATGCTGCGGCGAACGCTGGACCAGCGCATCGAGATCTTCATCGAGGTCGCGCCGGACTGCCCGCCGGTACTGGCCGATCCGGGCCAGCTCGAATCGGCGCTGCTGAACATCGCGATCAATGCGCGCGACGCGATGCCCGAGGGCGGCACGCTGGCCTTTCGCTCCGAGCGCTGCCGCAGCCTGAGCATGGAGGTTCGCAAGGGCTTCGACGACCCGAGCATCGCAGCGGACCAGATCGTGGCGATTTCGGTAGCCGACACCGGCCGGGGCATGTCGGAGGAGGTCAGGGAGCGCGCATTCGAACCTTTCTTCACGACCAAGAGCGTAGGCCGCGGCACCGGCTTGGGGCTCAGCAGCGTCTACGGTTTTGTCAAGCAGTCCCGCGGCACCATCGTCCTCGACAGCGTGCCGGGCTCGGGCACGACGCTGACCCTCTATCTGCCAAGCCCCTGGCCCGACGCGGAGCCGACGATTGACGGCACGTACACCGAAGAGGCCATCCCGGCAGGCCTCGGCGTGCTACTGGTCGAGGACGACCCCGATGTGCGCAGCGTCGTGCGCACCTTCCTCGAAGGAATGGGGTGCACGGTGACAATGGCCGCGAGCGGCGAACAGGCGCTTCGGCTGCTCGAGGCCGCAGAGGTCTTCGACGTGCTGCTGACCGACATCGCCCTCGGACCAGGCCTGCGCGGCACCGAGCTGGCAGCGCAGGCCCAGCCGCGGCATCCGCGGATGGCGGTCATACTGATGTCGGGCTTCTCCGCGGAACTGATCGACGCCGACCGGGACTCGCCGCTCGAATGGGAGCTGTTGCGCAAGCCCTTCAACCGAAGCGAGCTGGCCGCGGCGATGGCCCGGGCCGTCGGCGCGCGCCAGTGATGCCGGCCTTTGCCGGCCCCCTCAGTGCAGCGCGGGGGCAGCGCAGAGGCAACGCTGAACGAAGGCGTCCAATGCAGCGACATCCGCAATCCGCACCTCGCGGCGGGCCTCCTCCTCGAGCGTGATGAGCCGGTCGCGCGCCTGCCTCGAGAGGGTGCGGGCGGCGGCTTCCAGCGTCGTGCCCAGTCGGCCCAGTTGCGCAGGAAATCGGCCGCGCGCGCGTCGGCCGGCAAGCAGGCCAGACCGGCGGATCGCGCTGGCGCGACATCTCCCGGCTCATCGCCTCGTGCAGCGCGGTGAGCAGCGGCAGGGTGCCAATGGCGCGCCACGTTCTGCAACGCTGCGTGAACGCATTGTTGGCGGCATGTATCAGCACGGCGCGTCCCGCATGGCTTTGACGGATATCAAGTCCGGCGAAGCCTGCGTCGTTAAGCTCTGACGGCCTGCAAGCAGGCACTTGCAGCTTCCTACATGACCCTTGGCTTGCCAATGACCAACCGTCCCGAGTTTGATTCGCTGTCTGCGAGGCAAGCCGCGGAGCTGGTCGAACATGCTCATGTCCTGATGGACAGGGCCAGAGACGCGTCTTGCGACAGGCCGTTGCAAGGCAAGTATCTGGGGTTGGTATGCCCATCTCCGGATGCCGCCGACGCAGTGTTCTTTCGACGGGCCGCGGCTGAGCTCGGCGCCAATGTGGCTGTGATCCGCACCGAGTCGATGGAGTCTGACTCGACGCAGGAAATGCAGAGTACTGGCCGCGTGCTGGCTCGCCTCTACGACGCTCTGGAATGTCAGGGCGTTCGTCCCGCGTTGTTCGAGTGCCTGTGGCGGGCGGCTGACGTTCCGGTCTATGCGGGCCTGGCCACCCCGGCCCATCCGACGGCTGTGCTAGCGGCCATGGTTCGCGGCGATGCGGCGCCAGAGGACAAGCGGCGCTTCGTACTCCAGGCGGCATTGCTGAAGTCCTTGCTCTAGTTTGTTGGGCCCTAGGGATTGCCTAGGCCGACTTGCGTGGGTACAAAAAATCCGCAGCTCGAACGGGAGATCATCACCGAATACAGCCATGGCCGTCAGCTCGGACAGACGGGCGATGCCATTGCGGCGAGCCGCGCAAAGGTTCATCATTCCTGGATCCGAGTCCCATGGCCCTCAAGAGGTTTGCCGATGGCTTTGCATTCACTCATCGTGGCTGGGCGTGCCGCCGCCGCGTTTGGCGCTTGGCTGGTTGCGTCCGCGGCGGCACTGGGTGACGAACCACGGGCCCGCTCGCTGACGCCGCCGCTCAGTATTTTCCGAGAACAGATTCGGCCCGACGTCGGAATGCTCCCGGTGCCCATCGGCTCGAGCCGGGCGCAGCTGGAGCGCGGCGACCGCGTATTCCACGGCGAGATCGCCGGTGGCCGGTGCAGCCAGTGTCATGGCTGGGATGCGCGTGGAACGCCGGTCGGCAACGACCTGACCACCGGGATGTACATCTGGGCGGACGGCACCGTGGGCGGCATCAAGCGGGTCCTCGAACACAACATGGCCATCGCTCCTGGCATGGATGGCGAGCTGAAGGGGGTTGACGTCGAGGCCGTCGCCGCATACGTCTGGGCGCTTGGTCGCCAGAAGTGAGCCGGGCGCTGGCCCTGCGGCCGTCGAAGAGGCCTTCGCCGGGGGGGCCGCGAGGGGGCGCCGGCAGAGCGGTACGGGTCTGTCGCTCTGGCGTTAGCGCGACGGCCGCTGCCCTCCGACCACGTCGCCTGCCTCACACGGGCGCAGATAGCGCGCTTCGATGAACATCGTCGCTCCAGGCGGAATCTGTGCACCCAGAGGCAGGAAATCGGCCTTCCAGCTCCGTCCGTCCTCGTTCCATGTCGCAGTCATTTCTCCCTGCATGTCCTTGCATTCCATCCTGATTTTTTGCGTCGTCGCAGTAGCTCCGAGGTCGAACGCTTTGCAGCCCGAGCCGGGTCGATCGAAGTTGCATTGCCGGGAGTCGTTGATCGAACGACAGGCCTCGAATTCGCGTGCGAACATCACGGACCCGTTCATCACGATGTTCGTCGAATAGTGCCAGCGCTGGAACGGGACATCCTTGAGCGACCAAGTCGCCATGTCGCGACCGAATGACTGCAGCGTGCGAGCCTCGGGCGTTCCTTGCGCCCGCAGCGCCAGCGGAGCGAGCAGCAGCAACATCAGGAGAGGGATTCGGCGGATCATGCGATGCTCCGAAGGCAGTCGTTGGTCGAGGTCCATCGTGAAACGTCTTGAATTTATCCCGCGCCCAGAATGCCGTAACCGTACGTTCCTTCTTCCCTGGCGCAATTTCCCGGCCGTCGCAGATGAAAGTCCGGTCGGTGAGAGGTCAGCCTGCCTCGCGTGGCGGGCTCTGTCGCAATAAGACGCGGCGACAATTGTCGGAGGGTGCCTTGTCAGAATCAGCTCGTCACGGCGACGCTTTGCAAGATTCTCAAGCGGCTGCACTGCCCGCTGGAGGCGATCCTGACTTGCGTGCGATGGTATGTTCGCCTACCCGCTGAGCCTGCGCAACAGACTTCAACGCTCGCCACGCGCGTCGTCCGGGCACTCAAGTTCATCGGCCAAGCGCCAATGGTGTCCGTTCAGCAGTGCTGCAGCGGCGCGCAACGTCCGTGAAGTCGAGTTCTTGATGCAAAGCAATATCCTGCTCGTTGATGACGACCCTGGAATGATCCAGGTCATGGGTCGCATCCTCTCGGGATTCGGTCAATTGCGATTCGCCACCAACGGCACGGCCGCGCTGCGCCTGGCGCAGGACGTTCCACCGGACCTGATGCTTCTGGACGCAGAGATGGCCGGCATGAGCGGCTATCAGGTGTGCGAGGCCATGAAGGCGGACCCGGCGCTGCGTGACGTTCCGACATCGCCACGATCGATGCGCTCACCGAAGTGGCCACGCGGCGCTGCTTCGACGATTCGCTGGCGCGCGAGTGGAAACGAGGTCTGCGCGCTGGCGAGCGCCGAGCACCTCGCGCATCGAGTGCTCGATGACATCGAGGCGCTCGCCATGCCGCATGAAACATCACCCATCGCCAACCACGTCACCGTGAGCATCAGCATTGCGCACTACGACAGGGACAGCGCGTGCTGGGTCGAACCGAGTCCCGATTCCCGCTTTGCCAACATCCTGCCATGGGGCGCGAGCGACCTGGTTCGCGGCGCCGACCAGGCGCTGTACTGTGCCAAGGGCGCTGGCCGAACTCAGGCCCGGTGGCTGGACATCGACGATGTCGACGCCCCGATGCTGGCTCGCGAGGTTGCTCCCTCGAGCCGTGAGGCCCGCAGACTCTCCGAATTGCGGTCGCGATCGGGCTCGACATTGCGTCGGAGAGCAATCGGCGCGGCGCAGCCGAAGCCTCGATGCGCTCGGGGCACTCGTCGTCCGAATTGCCAACGATTCCCGTTGATCCTGACCCGCCTCGACGGGACTCATCGGTGGGTCGGATCAGCGAGATTCAGCGAGGCCGCCGAGCTCGTCGCACAGCCAGCTGTACCAGGCATCCAGGCCCTCGCCGGTGTAGGCGGAGACGGGAATGATCTTCAGCCGGGGATTGACCGTGAGTGCGTTGCCCATCATCCGCTGAAGGTCGACGCGCAGGTGCGGCAGCAGGTCGGTCTTGCTCAGCAGCAGCACGTCGGCGCGGCTGAACATGTGCGGGTACTTGAGCGGCTTGTCTTCGCCTTCGGTGACCGAGAAGATCACGACGCGGGCCTTTTCGCCCAGATCGAACAGGGCAGGGCAGACGAGGTTGCCGACGTTCTCGATCACGAGCAGCGAGCCCTTGGCGGGCTGCAGCAGATCCAGCGCGCGGGCCAGCATGTCGGCCTCGAGGTGGCAGCCGGTGCCGGTGTTCACCTGCACGGCCGCGGCGCCGGTGGCGCGGATGCGTTCGGCATCGTTGAGGGTGGCCTGGTCGCCTTCGACCACGCTGATGGCGACCTGGCCTTGCAGGTCGAGGATGCTGCGTTCGAGCAGCGTGGTCTTGCCGGCCCCAGGGCTGCTCATCAGGTTGAGGGCCAGCACGCCGCGCCCGGCGAGCCAGCCGCGGTTGCGCTCCGCGAGTGCCTGGTTCTTGCCGAGGAGGGCGGTTTCGAGCGCGATGGTCTGCGCGTCGCGGCCGGGAACGTGCAGGTCGCGGGGATGGCCGGGCGCATGCGGGTGGTCGTGGACATGACCGTGATCATGTCCGTGGTCATGGTCATGGTCATGGTAGATCCCGTGCTCGTGCGAGTGCGTCGTGCCATCCGCATGCGTGTGCACATGCGGATCGTCGTGTTCGTGTGTAGGCGCGGCCCCCACCTTGTGGACCGTCGCGTCTCCCTCGCCGCAGCCGCAGATCACACACATGATTCCACCTCCATCTCGACGATCTTCAACTCGGTGCCGGCGACGATGCGCAGGCTCGGTTCGCGGCAGGCCGGGCAGCGGCCCAGCGGCGCCGCCAGCAGCGGCTCGGCGCCGCAGGCCGAGCACCGCCCGCGGCCGGGTACCTCGACGATCTGCAGCGTCGCGCCTTCGAGCGGCGTGCCCTGGCTGCAGATGTCGAAGCAGAAGCGGATCGCCTCCACGAGCACGCCCGACAGGCGGCCGACTTCGAGCCTCACGCGCAGCACCTTCTGGCCCACGGCTCGCTCACTGACGATCGCGACCAGGTTGCGGGTGATGCCGAGCTCGTGCATCAGCAGATCCGCGGCAGTTGTTCGCCGACCAGCATGTCGACCACCCGCTCGCCGCCGAACAGCGTGTTCAGGATCACGTGGCCGGCCGGCTCGGCGAGCACCTCGCCGACGATCGCCGATTCCGCGCCGGCCGGATGCGCACGCATCGCGGCCAGCACAGCATCGGCAGACTCGCGCGGCACCACGGCCGCGAGCTTGCCTTCGTTGGCCATGTAGAGCACGTCCAGACCGAGCATCTCGCAGGCGCCGCGCACCTCGGGCTTGATCGGCAGCGCACGCTCGTGCAGGCGCAGGCTCACCTTCGAGCCGGCGGCGAATTCGTTCAGCACCGTGGCCAGGCCGCCGCGCGTCGCGTCGCGCAGGCAGTGCAGGTCGGGGCAGGCCGCGATCATGGCCTGCACCAGGCCGTGCAGCGGCTGGCAGTCGCTCGCGATGTCGGATTGCAACTCCAGTTCGTTGCGCGCGACGAGGATGGCCACGCCGTGGTCGCCCAGCGTGCCGTTGACGATGATCACGTCGCCGGGGCGCGCACGGGTGGCCAGGATGTTCACGCCGGCCGCGATCACGCCGATCCCGGCGGTGTTGATGAAGAGCCGGTCAGCCGCGCCGCGATTCACCACCTTGGTATCGCCGGTGACGACGTTCACGCCGGTCTGCCGCGCCGTCGCCGACATGCTTGCCAGCACGCGCTCCAGCTCGGCGGTGGCCAGGCCTTCTTCGATGATCAGACCGCACGACAGGAACAGCGGCACCGCGCCCGACATCGCGAGATCGTTGACGGTCCCGCAGACCGCGAGCTTGCCGATGTCACCGCCGCGGAAGAAGAGCGGCGAGACGACGTAGCTGTCGGTCGTGAAGGCGAGCCGGTCGCCGATCTCGGCCAGTCCCCGCAAGCCGATGCGTGCCTGGTCTTCCAGCGTCGCCAGCAGCGGGTTGTCGAAGGCCGGCAGCACGAGCCGCTCGATCAGCTCGCGCATCGCGCGGCCGCCACCGCCGTGTCCCATCGTGATGGCCTTGTCCCGGATCATGACGACCCCTCGCCCAACGAGTACGTTGAGCGATCCCGCGAGCAACTGTCGCCCGGCCGTTCCGAAGACAGTTGCTCGCCCCCGCGGGGGGCGGACGCGGTACTCCGCGGCCGGGGGCCGACATACAACGGGATGCGGGCCGGCTTGGGGCGGCCCGGCACTCGGCCCGCGCCGGTAGAAGCTGCCGCACGATTCCTCATACGGTTGTCAGGCGACAGGCGCCGCGTCGCGCTTCGCGAACGCGATGCGCGAGTACTGGTGGTAGGCCGCGCAGGCGCCTTCGCTGGACACCATCAGCGCACCCAGCGGCGTATCGGGCTTGCACAGGGTGCCGAAGACCTTGCATTGATGCGGCTTGATGATGCCCTTCAGCACCTCGCCGCACTGGCAGGACTTGGGGTCGGCGATCTTCAGGTTGGGCACCGAGAACCTGCGCTCGGCATCGAAGGCTGCATAGGACCGGCGCATGCGGATGCCGGAGTGATCGATCGAGCCGAGGCCGCGCCACTCGAAGAACTCGCGCAGCTCGAACACGCGGCTGATCGCATCGAGGGCCTGCTCATTGCCCCGCTCCGGCACGATGCGCTTGTACTGGTTTTCGACCTCGCAGCGGCCTTCCTGCATCTGCTTCAAGACCATCCACAGCGACTGCAGGATGTCCAGCGGCTCGAAGCCCGCCACCACCAGCGGCTTGCGGTAGCGCTGTGCGATGAACTCGTAGGGCCGGGTGCCGATCACCATGCTGACGTGCCCGGGGCCGAGGAAGCCATCGATCTGCAGGTCCGGCGAATCGAGGATCGCCTTCACGGTCGGGATGATGGTGATGTGGTTGCAGAAGAGCGAGAAGTTGCGTACCCCCATCGCCTCGGCCTGCAACACGGTCATCGCCGTGCTCGGCATCGTGGTCTCGAAGCCCAGGCCGAAGAACACCACTTCCTTGTCCGGATGCTGCTGCGCGAGTTTCAGCGCGTCCAGCGGCGAATAGACCGTGCGCACGTCGGCGCCTTCAGCCTTGGCCTGCAGCAGGCTCTTCTTCGAGCCGGGTACGCGCATCGCATCGCCGAAGGTGGTCATGATCACCTGCGGGTGCTCGGCGATCGCCAGGCAGTCGTCCACCCGGCCCATCGGCAGCACGCATACCGGGCAACCCGGGCCGTGTACGAATTCGATGCTGGGCGGCAGCAGATCCTTCAGTCCATAGCGGAAGATCGTGTGCGTGTGGCCGCCGCAGACCTCCATGACCTGCAGCGGGCGGGGCTTGCCGGCGGCCAGGATGTCGGCCAGGCGCGCGACCTCCGCGACCAGGGACCGGGCCAGCACCGGATCGCGGAACTCGTCGGCGTATTTCATCGCAGCCCCTTCGCAGCATCGCCCGGGCCGCGATCGTCGGCCAGCAGCGTGTGCGTCAGGTCCCAGAGGATGTGGTACAGCGCCACATGCGTTTCCTGCACGCGATGGATGCTGTCGGTCGGCACCACGAGGCAAAGGTCGACATCGGCGCTGGCGCGCATCCGGCCGCCTTCGCCACCGGCCAGGCCGAGGGTCACGGCGCCCTGGCGCTTGGCCGCGGCAAACCCGGCCAGCAGGTTGTCGGAGTTGCCGCTGGTCGAGATCCCGACCAGGCAGTCGCGCTCGCCGAGATGCGCGAGCACCTGGCGCGTGTAGACGTGCACGAAACCGACATCGTTGGCCACCGCGGTGATCATCGCCATGTCCTGGCTCAGGTTGACGGCCGGCAGGGCCGGGCGGCCGGCGGTGATGGGGTGCTGGAACTCGACCGCGAGATGGGCCGCGTCGCAGCTCGATCCGCCGTTGCCCATGGTGTAGAGCCGTCCGCCGGCGCGATAGCAGTGCGCGATCATCTGCGCGGCCTCGACGATGCTGGCCGCGTTGTCGGCAAAGAAGCGCGCCTTGACCTGCACGCTGTCCGCGGCCTTCTGGCGCACCGATTCGAGCAGTGCCTCAGCCATCGCGGCCGGACGCTGCGGCGCAACCGCTGGCGCGAGATGCGGGTACAGGCCGGCGAGTGCTTGCTCCGAGATCATGAGGCGGCCCCTGCCACTGCCGCGTCGGCCTCGCGCATCGCGCGCAGCTCGGCTTGCGCCTCGCCCAGCATGTGCAGCACGTCGAGCGTGAGCTGCGCCTCGGTCTCGTCGATGCGGCTCATTGCGAAGCCAACGTGCACCAGCACCCAGTCGCCGATGCAGCTGTCGACCGGATGGGCGGCGTCGACGATGCAGGCGATGTTGATCTCGCGCCGGACGCCGAGCACCTCCACCGTGGCGAGCTTGTTCACAGGGCTGGTGATTGCGATGATCTTGCCGGGGATGCCTAGGCACATGTCGATGCCTCCTGTGGCAGCGTGCGGGCCGCGGCCACTGCGGCCTGGCCGAGCGAGAGCCCGCCGTCGTTGCAGGGCACGCGGCGGTGCGCCAGCACGGTGTAGCCGGCGGCGCGCAAACGTTCGCCGACCTGCTCGAGCAGAACCTTGTTCTGGAACACGCCGCCGGAGAGCGCGACGTGGCGCAAGGGGCGCTCCAGGTCGTGGGCGTTCGCCACCTTGTCGATCATCGCCGCGATGACCCGCGCCAGCCCCTTGTGGAAACGCGTCGCCATCACCGGCACCGGCGTCGCCAGCAGCAGGTCGCCGAGCAATGCGGACCACATCGCGAGCGGCTCGATGTAGGGCAGTCCGCTGCCCTTCAGGCGCGGGATCGCGAACGGATAGCCCAGCGCCTCGTCCTCGAAGCGCAGCACCTCGTCGTCGACCCGTGCTTCGAGTTCGACCGCGCCCTGGCCTTCGTAGGCGGCTTGCTCGCGGCAGATGCCCATGGCTGCGGCGACCGCATCGAACAGGCGCCCGCAAGAGCTGGCGAGCGGCGAGTTCACTTGTTTCTGCAGCATGCCGTCGAGCAGCGCGCGCGGCTTGGCGGCAAGAAAGCCATGCAGATCGAGCTCGGCGTAGTTCATCGCGAACGACGGCCACTTCAACTCGGCCATCAGCTGCGCGTAGGTGTTGCGCCAGGGCTCGCGCATCGCCTGCTCCCCGCCGAGCAGGGCGACGGGTTTGAAGCTGCCGCGGCGATCGAAGCGGCGATAGTCGACGATGGCGAACTCGCCGCCCCACAGCTCGCCCGCTTCACCATACCCGAGGCCGTCGAGCGCCACGCCGACGACCGGGCCGGCCCCCAAGGGCCAGCCGTTGTCGACCAGACAGGCGGCGATGTGGGCGTGGTGGTGCAGGACCGGCACGGCTTCCTGGCCGGCATGCTCGGCTTCCTCGCGCGCCAGTTGCGTCGACAGGTAGCCAGGGTGCGCATCGCAGGCCCGCAGTTGCGGTGCGAACCCGAAGAAGGCTTGCAGGTCCTTCAGCGCGCGCCGGTAGTCGGCCTGGCAGGCGGCATCTTCCAGGTCGCCGATGTGTTGCGACATCAGGGCCTGGCCGCGCTGCAGCAGACAGAAGCTGTTCTTCAGCTCGCTGCCGTAGGCCAGGACCGCCGGTGCGGCTTCGAAGCCGGGCGGCAGCGCGAGGGGCGTTGGCACGAAGCCGCGGGCGCGGCGCAGCACGCGGGGGGCGCCATCCATCACGCACACGACCGAGTCGTCGATGCGGCGGGCGATCGGGCGATCGTGGTCGAGCACGAAGTCGATGCCGCTGCCGAAGCGTTGCGCCAGTTCGTCGAGCGTGATGGCCTGCGGTTCGTCGCTCAGGTTGCCGCTGGTCAGCACGATCGGCCGCTTCATGCGGCAAAGAACCAGGTGGTGCACGCCGGTGCTGGGCAGCATGAAGCCCAGCGTGGACAGGCCCGGCGCGACCTCGTCCGCGATCCGTGGATGGGGCGACGTCTCGCGACGCCGCTTCAGCAGCACGATCGGCGCAGCCGGCGACAGCAGGGCTTCGGCCGCGCCCTCGTCCACGGTGCAATACGTGCGGATCGCATCGAGGTTGGCGCTCATCAGCGCGAAGGGCTTGCGTTCACGCCGCTTGAGGCCGCGCAAGCGGGCCACGGCCTCGGCCTGCGTCGCATCGCAGGCGAGCTGGTAGCCGCCCAGCCCCTTGATCGCGACGATCCGGCCGCGCGCCAGCAGCGTGCCGGCGGCGTCGCAATCGTCGAGAAAGGTGTAGGCGTCGACCGCGAAAGCGCGACCGTCCAGGCGCTTCAGCTGGAGCTTCGGGCCGCAGACATGGCATGCGATCGGCTGGGCATGGAAGCGCCGGTCGGCCGGCGACTCGTATTCGGCTCGGCAGTCGGCGCACATCGTGTAGCCGGCCATCGTGGTGAGTGGCCGGTCGTACGGCATGCCGGTGACGAAGGACAGGCGCGGCCCGCAGTGGGTGCAGTTGGTCAGCGGATAGCGGAAGCGCCGCGAGAACGGATCGAAGATCTCGGCCACGCATTGCGCGCAGGTGGCGGCATCGGCGGCAACGGCGGTGAGCGGCGCCCCGCTGCGACTCGGGCCGATCATGAAGCCGGCCGGCAGCGGCGCCGGCAGCGCGACGGGTACGCGCTCGATGGACTCGATATGCGCCAGCGGCGGCGCTTCACTGCGCAGGCGCTGCGCCAGCAGATCGAGCGCCTCGGCGCGGGCCACGGCAGCGATCAGCACGCCCTGTGCATCGTTGCTCACCGAGCCGCTGATGCCGAGCGCACTCGCGATGCGCCACACCGTCGGCCGAAAGCCCACGCCTTGCACCGTGCCGCGAACCCGCAACTGCTCGGCGACCAGCTCGGTGGCCGGCACGTCAGGCTTGCAGGCGAGGTGCACCGACATGATCATCCGGCGGCGGCGGCCAGGCGCCACAGCAGCACGCGGTTGTTGCCGGAGTCGGCGACGAGCAGCATGTCCCGGCCCTGCAACGCCACGCTGTAAGGCCAGCAGACGCTGTCGCGGGCGGCGCTCCGCCAGCGGTTGTCGCCCTTGCTGTTCCAGTCGGGCTGCGCCGCCAGCGCGCAGGCGTTGACGCCGGAGCGGTCCATCGCGTCGATGCGCCAGGCGAGCAGGCGCGAGTTGGCGGTGTCGGCCACCACCAGCAGATCGCCGGCCACGGCGGCACCATAGGGCATGTTCAGGCAGGCGGCATCGGGGTAGTAGCTGCCCTGGTTGTGTTCGACGCCGTGCATGCCGGCCTGGCCGATGACCAGATCGCAAGCCGAGTTGTTGCGCCGGGGCGGGCGCTGCCAGAGCATCAGGCGGTTGTTGCCGGCATCCGCCACGCACAGGCCACCGCCCGGGAAGCCGATCGCGTGCGGCCAGCGCAGGCTCATGGCGCTCGGTGCCGCGCCGCCGTTTTCATCGCGGTGGGCGAAGTCTTCCTGGCCGAGCACGAGGCTGGCTGCCGCCCCGTGGTGTTGCGGCAGGCCGTCCCACATCAGCACGCGGCGGTTGCCGGTGTCAGCGACCCACAGGCGCGCGCCGTCCCAGGCCACGCAGTAAGGCCAGAACAGCGTCGAAGCGCTGGCAAGCGCTTGCCCGCGATTCGATTCGCCAGTGTCGAGATCGGCCTGGCCCAGCACCACGTCGGGCGGCTGGTGCGAGTGCGTCGGGCGCGTGTGCCAGATCAGCACCCGGTGATTCCAGGCATCCGCTACCACCAGGCCTTCGCCGCAAGCGGTGATGCCGGTTGGCACGTTCAGCGTGCGCGCACTGGCCTGGCCGCGCGCGTTGCGCCCTTCGCGATCGAATGCCGGCTGGCCGAGCAGGATGTCGGCCGGCGCGTTGTCGGCTCCGGGCATCCGGCGCCAGCCGAGCACGCGGTGGTGGCCGGTGTCCGACACCCACAGCGAGCCGTCCGCGGCCGCGCAGGCACCGCGCGGCCCGAACATCGATGCAGCCGATGGCACGACCGGCGTTGCCAGCCCGTGCGAGTCGCAGGTGGCGCCGAGAATGACCCGCGCGCCACGCTCCTCGAGCAGTGCCCCGCGGGGCGCGACCGCGGCCGGCGCACGCCGGGCCGCCGGCGCGAGCGAGACGTGGGTCACGAGGGTCGCCGTCATGGTGGGCCTATCGGCGCAGCCGCACGGCCACTCGTTCCCCGGCCACCTTGACGGCGTGCACCGCGAGCTGCACCTCCGGCACCGTCAGGCATTCGCCGGTGTCGAGCCGATAGACGAA
>Ga0105239_10001667_pt1 | contig 29272 bp, 27 predicted proteins | sample KBSC44metaG_FD_92761 | JGI IMG/M metagenome (GOLD analysis project Ga0105239, IMG submission 92761) | Corn rhizosphere microbial communities from Kellogg Biological Station, Michigan, USA - KBS C4-4 metaG | ecosystem: Host-associated > Plants > Roots > Rhizosphere > Soil | place: Michigan, USA...
CGCACCGCTGGCGAAGGTGCTGCACGAGAAGATCGGCATCGTGCATGGACTCATGACGACGATTCACTCGTACACGAACGATCAGGTGTTGACCGACGTTTTCCACAAGGACCTGCGCCGCGCGCGCAGCGCGACGATGAGCCAGATCCCGACCAAGACCGGCGCCGCCGCGGCCGTTGGTCTCGTATTACCGGAGCTCAATGGCAAGCTCGACGGTTTTGCGATGCGCGTGCCGACGATCAACGTCTCCGTGGTCGACCTCGTGTTTCAGGCCAAGCGCGAGACCACGCATGCGGAAATCGATGCCGCGATCAAGGAAGCCAGTGAAGGTTCGCTCAAGGGCATTCTTGGCGTGAACAAAAGGCCGCTCGTGTCGGTCGACTTCAACCACAATCCGCTGTCGTCGATCTACGATGCGACGCAGACGCGCGTCATGGAAGGCAAGCTCGTCAAGGTGCTGAGCTGGTACGACAACGAGTGGGGTTTCTCCAATCGCATGCTCGACATCACCCTGGCGACGATGGCTGCGAAGTAATTCGCTACACGCGGGCGCGGCTGCACGCCTCGCCCGTCAGTGCGGTTCCTTGTCCGACTGCAGCGTCTCCAGAAGCGCAATCTGCAGTCGGGAATGCAGTTTGACCAGCCAGCTCCACAGCAGCACCAGAATCAGCGCGCCCATCGCCGCGACCGCGATCAGCAGCTCCGCGGGCGGCAGGATGCTCGATGACAGCGCGCACACGAGCAGCAGCATCGCGGCGACCGAAATCGCCGGCAGCACTTCGGCGACGATGCGCTGCACGCGTTCAGTGTGGCGACCGGCACGCACGGCGGCTTCGGCGAGCATCATCGCCAAAGCCTTGAGCTTGCGGTAGGCGGCGATCAGAAACGGCAGCGACAGCACGAGCGCCGCGCCCCAGATCGCGGTGTGCAGCACGCGCGGGTCCGGCAGGCGCTCGTGCAAGTTGAGTGCCGGCGAACTCGCCAGATACGCGCCGCCGCCAAAGATCGCCGCGACGAGGCAGAAATTCACGAACGCCTGCAGCAGGATGCGCCGCACCATCGCCGCGAGCACCGCGCGATCGCCTTGCAGGCGCAAGCCCTGCAGCCATTCGGTATACAAGTGCAAAATGCGGCGCACCGCGAGCGGCTGCAGGATGTGCAGGCGGCGCGCGAGCGGGTCGGAGGCGCGGATCAGGTATGGCGTGAGCAGCGTTGTGATCGCCGACACCGCGACCGCGATCGGATAGAGAAATGCGCTGGTCACCTGCAGCGTCGCGCCGAGCGCGGCGATGATGAACGAGAATTCGCCGATCTGCGCCAGGCTCATGCCGACGCGCAGCGAGGTGCGTCCGCTCTGACCGGCGACGAACGCGCCGGCGCAGCGCGACAGAATCTTGCCGAATACGACGATCACGCTCACGACCGCAATGGGTTTGGCGTAATCGATCAACGCGGCGGGATCGAGCTGCAGACCCACGGCAACGAAAAAAATCGCACTGAACATGTCACGCAGCGGTGTCACCAGGCGTTCGATGCGCGGCAAACAGCTCGCTTCGGCGACGATGACGCCGATAACGAACGCGCCGAGCGCGATGCTGTACCCGAGCCAGGACACGAGCAGGCAAAAGCCGAACAGCAGGCCGAGTGCGCCGACCAGCAGCATCTCGTCGCGATGGAACCTCGCCACAAAGTCGAGCAGGCGCGGCACCGCGAGGATGCCGAGCACGAGCGAGGCGACCAGGAATACAGTCAGTCCGGCCAAGGTGCGCAATACTTCGGCGGTGACGACGGTGCCGGTGGCGGCAATGCCGGAGAGCAGCGCGATCATCGCTATGGCGAGCACGTCTTCGACGATGAGAATCGCGAACACGACCTGCGCGAACGGCTGTTTTTTCAAACCGAGCTCGTCGATCGCCTTGACCGTGATCGTGGTCGAGGAAATCGACAGCATGGCGCCGAGAAACAGCGCGTTCATCGTGCTCCAGCCACAGGCGAGGCCGACTTCGTAGCCGAGCCACAGCATCAGCACGATACCCATGAGCGCGGCGACGAGCGCGGTCGCACCGACCTGACGCAAATGGCGCAGGCTGAATTCCAGCCCGAGCGAGAACAGCAGAAAGACGAGGCCGAGCTCGGCGAGCGTGTGGATCGTCTGCTCGTCGGTGACCAGCGCGTAAGGCGGCGTATGCGGACCAATCAATACGCCGGCGGCGATATAGCCGAGCACGACGGGCTGGCGCAGCAGATGGAATACGACCGTGACCACGCCGGCGGCGAGCATGATGACGGCAAGATCCTGGATGAACGCGAGCGTCTGCACGATCTATCTGCGCCAAGGACAGCGGCTGCGCCGGTACAGACGCCGATCGTGCAGTAGCGTCCTCGCAGCGATCCCGCTCATGGCGCGACTTTTTGCGGTTGCGCCGTGGCGGCGGGCGCGGGCAACCAGAAATCGTTGAGCTTGCCCAATGCCAGGACGCTGAAATAGAACGCGCCGAACGCCAGTACGCTCCATGGATGGTCGACCCAGTCACCCGTCATGTTCTCCGGGAAGTGCATCGCGGTGATGAATTCCGGCGTGATCGCGAATCGTGGCAGGGGCAGGAGCACGGTGGCGAAACACCCGGCGATATACGTGATTGCCGAAATCGCCCACGAGAGCTGCATGCGTCTTGCGGCGTCTTCGCCGGTCGTCGGGTTCGCGATCAGGTACCAGAATCGGCAGAGGAACAGCCAGGCAAACACCCAGATCGGCCAGGTGCTGGAGAACGCGGCGGCAAACGCGAGCACGAACACGAGGTACAAGGCGGATAGGCCGATCAGCGCTTGGAATTTCTTCGTGCGCGTCATGTCGCTGAGCAGCATCGAGCCGATCATCGCGCTGGAATGCATGACAATGAACTCGAACAACATCGTCAACATCAGGTTCTTCACGCGCGCGGGTCCGCCGATCGTCGCCGGATCGATCCATGCCCACATGAAAATCGTCGCCGACAGCGCATCGGGCAGGGCGGCGAACAGGCTGTTCACGCTCGGGCGCACGGTCAGGTCGCGTATTGGTTCGCGGCAGTCGGTTTCGGCGCTCCGGCTGCCAGCTTGTATTTCGCGTAGGCCTGCACGGCGAAATACAGCGTGCCGAACGCGAGCACCGTGTACGGACGATCGATCCATTCGCCGCTGCCAGGCAGGTGCATCGCGGCAATGACCTCCGTGGTGATGCCGAGTGCGGGCAACGGCAACATCACCGTCGCGAGGCCGCCGAGAACGTACGTGGCGACTGATATCGCCCATAAGGCGAGCTGGCTGCCCGTCTCGCGAGCAGCCGGCCCCGGGCGCATCCACAAATGGAAAAAGCGACACACGAACAGCCAAGCGAACGCGAAGATCGGCCAGCTGCTGTCGAAGACTGCGGCGAATGCGCCGATGAATATCACATAGAACAGGCTCAATCCGGCGAGCAGCGCCACACGCGCAATGCGGCTGACATTCGCTGCTGCGATACCTGCATAGAAGCCGCTGGAATGGACGACCAGGAACTCCATCAGCATCGTCAGCATGAGATTCTTGATCGCCGCCGGCCCCGGAAGCGACGGGTCGATCCACGCGGTCAGAAATACCGCTGCAGTGATCGCGTCGGGCAGGGCGGCGAACAGACGATTCACGCTCAGGCGCATGCCGGCAGTCTGCCACAAGGACGTGCCTTACAATACGCGTCTTTCGTCTCAGGAGCAGCCATGGCCATTCTGCGCATGACCGATCTCGATCTCGGCGGCAAACGCGTACTCATTCGCGAAGATCTCAACGTGCCGCTCAAAGACGGCAAAGTCGCCGCGGCGCAGCGCCTGCAAGCGGCGCTGCCGACGCTGATGCGCGCGCGCGACGCGGGCGCTGCGGTAATGGTTCTCTCGCATCTCGGCCGACCGAAGGAAGGCGTGTTCGAGGAATCCGAATCGCTGCAGCCGGTCGCCGACTGGCTCGGCCACGCGCTCGGCAAGCCGGTGCGATTGGTGCGCGATTACTTGAACGGCGTAGATGTCGCGGCCGGCGAAATCGTGCTGCTGGAAAACTGCCGTATGAACGTCGGCGAAGGCAAGGACTCGGCCGAATTGTCGGCGAAATACGCGGCGTTGTGCGAGATTTACGTAATGGATGCGTTCGGCACGGCACATCGCGCGCAGGCGTCCACGCACGGTGCAATCCGCGCGGCCAGGGTCGCCTGCGGCGGGCCGCTGCTGATGGCCGAACTCGACGCGCTGGCCAAAGCGCTCGAAAAACCCGCGCGGCCGCTGCTCGCCATCGTCGCCGGCTCGAAAGTCTCGACCAAACTGCAACTGCTGCAAAGCCTGATCGGCAAAGTCGATCAGCTCATCGTCGGCGGCGGCATCGCGAACACGTTCATTGCCGCGGTCGGGCACGAAGTCGGCAAATCGCTCGCGGAGATGGAGCTCGTCGACACGGCCAAGACGATCATCGCCGCAGCGAAGGCGCGCGGTGCGGAAGTTCCGATTCCGGTCGATGTCGTCGTCGCCCCGGAATTCAAAGAAACGGCACCGGCCACGGTGAAGAAAGTTTCCGAAGTCGGCGCCGACGACATGATCCTCGACATTGGCCCGCAGACCGCGCAGCGCTACGCCGAGTTGATCGCCAAAGCCGGCACCGTGGTATGGAACGGACCGGTCGGCGTGTTTGAATTCGATGCGTTCGGCAAAGGCACGCAAACGCTCGCGCGCGCGATCGCCGCGTCGAACGCGTTCTCGATCGCCGGCGGCGGCGACACGCTCGCCGCGGTGGAAAAATACGGAGTGGAGAAGGACATCTCCTACATCTCCACCGGCGGCGGCGCGTTCCTCGAATTCCTCGAAGGCAAGGAACTGCCGGCGGTGGCGGCATTGAAGGCGCGCGGAAATTGAAGTCGGCAACGCGACTGGTGCTGTTCGATCTCGACGGCACCTTGATCGACTCGCAAGCCGGCATCTTCGCTTCGCTGCATCATGCGTTCGCGCAGATCGGCGCGGCGTTGCCGTCGCCCGAGATCCTGCGCCGCTGGATCGGGCCGCCGTTCCATCAGACATTCCCGAGCGCGCTCGGCGACGACGCCGCGCGCGTGGAATCGGCGATCGCACATTATCGCGAACATTACGTCGAAACCGGCTGGGCCGGTCACACGGTTTACGACGGCATCGGCGAGGTCATCGAACTGTTGCATGCTCGCGGTGCGCAGCTCGGTGTGGTCACGACCAAAGTTCTGCCGCAAGCGCGCAAGATCGTTGCGCACCTGCCGTTCGGCCGCCACTTCGCCCGCACTTACGCGCCGGATGGGAAAACGGCTCATAGCGCGAAGGCCGAGATGATCGACGAGGCCCTGCGTGATTTCGCCATCGCACCCGAGCACGCCACGATGATCGGCGACCGTCATTTCGACATCGACGGCGCACGCGCAAATGGCGTGCATGGCATCGGCGTGACTTGGGGTTTCGGCAGCATCGACGAGCTTCGCGGTGCCGGTGCGCACGCAATTGCGCACGCGCCGCGTGAGTTGCTCGCGCTGCTCGCGTAATGGCCGTGATTCATCTGCCGCCATCGCGCCTGTGCTAAGTTTGACGGCTGGACGGACGAGGACATCGGATGGATCACCAACTGCGCCGCACGAAGATCATCGCCACGCTCGGGCCGGCCACCGACGCCGACGGCATGTTGGAGCGCATCCTCGAAGAAGGCGTCGACGTCGTACGCCTGAATTTGTCGCATGGCGCGGCGGAAGATCACCAGCGTCGCGCGCGCGAAGTGCGGGCGGCCGCGGCCAAACTCGGGCGCGAAGTCGGCGTGCTCGCCGATCTGCAAGGTCCGAAGATCCGTGTCGCCAAGTTTGCGGCCGCGCCGGTGCTGCTCGAACCGGGTCACGCATTTGCGCTGGAGTGCGACGCCAACGCACTTCCGGGCGATGTCACGCGCGTCGGCGTCAGCTATCTGGGGCTGTATAAAGATGTGAGAGCGGGCGATACGCTGCTGCTCGATGATGGCCTGATCGCGCTCAAGGTGGACCGCATCGCCGGCACGACGATCCACACGACGGTACAAGTCGGCGGTGCGCTGTCGGATCGCAAAGGCATCAATCGCCTCGGTGGCGGGCTGTCCCTGACCGCGCTGGCCGAGAAGGACAAACAGGACATCCGCATTGCCGCGCAGCTCGGCGCCGATTTTCTCGCGGTATCGTTTGCCAAATCCGCCAGCGATATCGAAGAAAGCCGCAAGCTGCTGCGCGCCGCCGGCGGCAACGCCGCACTCGTGGCCAAGATCGAACGCGCCGAGGCGATCGTGGCGCTCGGAGAAATCATCGACGCGTCCGACGCGGTGATGGTCGCGCGCGGCGATCTCGGCGTCGAGATCGGCGATGCCGAACTGCCCGGCATCCAGAAGAAGATCATTCGCGAAACGCTACTGCGCAACAAGGTCGTGATCACGGCCACGCAAATGATGCAGTCGATGGTCGAGTCGCCGATTCCGACACGCGCCGAAGTGCTCGATGTGGCCAACGCCGTGCTCGACGGCACCGACGCGGTCATGCTGTCGCAGGAAACCGCAGCCGGCAAGCATCCCGATAAAGCGGTCGCGGCGATGCGCCGCGTCTGCCTCGGCGCCGAACGCCAGTTCGAAGGGACCGAACCGCTGAGCACGGTCGCGTACAAGCTCGACCGCACCGATCAGGCGATCGCGATTGCCGCGATGTTCGTAGCCGGCCACATCGGGGTGCGCGCGATCGTCGCATTGACGGAATCCGGCGGCACCGCGCAATGGCTGTCACGCTACCGCTCCAGCGTGCCGATCTACGCGTTGTCGCGGCGCGCGGGCGCGCGCCGACGCATGATGCTGTATCGCGATGTGACGCCGATCGACTTCGATCCGCACGGCGTAGACCCGGCGCACGCGGCGAAAGCGGCGATCCAGCATTTGTATAATTTGTCGCGTCTGGCCGAAGGCGATCGCGTGATCCTCACGACGGGCGATCACACCGGCCAGCACGGCGGCACGAACACGCTCAAGCTGTTGCGCGTGGGTTCGGGTGGCGTGGCCGAAGGATTGGGTGAGCTATGAGCGTTTTTGCCAACAAGACGATGTTTGCGGCGACCGCGCTGCTCGCCGGCCTCAGTTGCTTCGCCGCCGAAAAACCCCAGGTGATCCCGCCCGAGCGCCTGGCGAATTACTGGCTGCTGCTGTCCGGCACTGCGAAGCAGGCGAATGCGCCGAATTCGGGGCGCAATCTGGATGCGCCGAGCTGCGCGACGGTGGCGTACGTCGTCGAGAAGGATGGAAGCACCAGCAATGTCGAACTGCGGCGCATCGTGCCCGAGGGCGATCTCGGCAAGGTTGCCGTGAGTGTGGTCAAGGATATGCAATTCGCGCCGGCGCCGCAGAATCTGGGCAAGACGCCGGTTTCGACCTACGTCGTCATGCCGTTCAATTTGCCCAACGCTGCCTCGACGAATCCGGCCGACATCGCGCTGCGCCAGCGCACGCTGGACGCCTGCAAACCCGAGGGTGTCGGCGCCAAGGAAACCGCGAGCCCCGTGCGCTGAGCGCAAACTCGCATCCGCGCCGGCACCGCTCTATAATCCGCGCCCCTGAGCGCTCCAAGCCGCTCGCGCCCGCATTCGCTTACGGAGTCTGACCATGAGCATCGACCAACTGGAAACCATCGCGCAGGCGATGGTTGCACCCGGCAAGGGCATCATCGCGATCGACGAATCGACGAACACGATCAAGAAGCGCTTCGAAGCCGTGAACGTGCCGAACAGCGAGGAAAACCGTCGCGCCTATCGCGAGATGCTGCTGACCGCGCCGAAGTTGTCCGAGCATATTTCCGGCGCGATTCTGTACGACGAAACAATCCGCCAGTCGACCAAGGCCGGCGTGCCGTTCACGAAAGTGATGCTCGATAACGGCATCCTGCCCGGAATCAAAGTCGACAAGGGCCCGATGCCGCTGGCCGGTTTTCCGGGTGAAGTCGTGACCGAAGGCCTCGACGGCTTGCGCGAACGTCTGAACGAATACGCCAAGCTCGGCGCGAAGTTCGCCAAATGGCGCGCGGTGATTACGATCGGCGACGACATGCCGACCGGCACCTGCATCGAAGCCAATTGCCATGCGCTCGCGCGTTACGCGGCGTTGTGCCAGGAAGCCGGCATCGTGCCGATGGTGGAACCCGAAGTGCTGATGGATGGCGCGCACGACATCGACGAATGCTTCGAAGTGACCGAAGCGACGCTGCGCTCGCTGTTCGGCTCGCTGTACGAACACAATGTCATGCTCGAAGGCACGATCCTCAAGGCCAGCATGGTGCTGTCCGGCAAGAGTTGCGCCGAGCAGGCCAGCATCGAGGAAGTTGCCGAAGCGACCGTGCGGTGTCTGAAGGCGTCGGTGCCGGCATCGTTGCCGGGCATCGTGTTCCTGTCCGGCGGCCAGACCGACGAGCAGGCCACCGCGCATCTGAACGCGATGAACCAGATCGGTCCGCATCCGTGGCCGCTGTCGTTCTCGTACGGCCGCGCGATGCAGCAGGCGGCGCTCAAGCTCTGGGCCAAGGACATGCAGGCCAATTTCGTCGAGGCGCAAAAAACGGTGTCGCTCCGGGCGAAGGAAAATGGCTTGGCTGCGCTGGGACAGTGGCAGAAAGCCGCCTGACCCACATTGCCGTGTCGAATAAAAAAGCCGGCGCCAGCCGGCTTTTTTGCCTCAGTCGATTTCGAAGGACTGCAGGCGTACCGGTGTGACCGCGTTGACCGTGATCGAACCGGTCATGCCGAGACCGGCATGAGCGTCGCACTGGTAATTGACGGTGCCCGCCGTCGGGAACGTGATCGTGTCGCTCCAGCCGGAGCCATCGGGCGTGTTGGTCGTCGTGCAATTGACCGAACACTGGAACAGGGTCGGGCCGCTGATTGCATGCACGTTGTGAGCGCCGCCGGCATTGGTGAAGGTCACGGTGTCGCCCTGGTTGATGCTCAGCGTGGGCGGGCTGAACGCGAATCCGGGGCCGACCTGCACCGGGTGATCGACGCCGAGTGCCGAACCCGCGGTGAGCGCCAGCAGCAGGGGGAAAAATCGATTGCGAGTGAGCATGCCTGATTTCCTCGAGCGGTAATCTGAAGCCCCGCGGCGGATTGTGGCGTAAACCGGTCCGCGAATCTCCTTACTGCGGTCAGGTATCCAGGCGCTCGCGATAAGCCCGAGCCATCGTGCTGCCGAAACAGCAGAACACGATGTGCTCGGGTGCCGCGTTTGCCGCGACCCAGTCCTTGACTTCGTGCACGGCGATGGTCACCGCCTGCTCGATCGGATAGCCATACACGCCGCAGCTGATCGCCGGAAACGCGAGGCTGTGCAGATCGTGTTCGCATGCGAGCCGCAGCGATTGCCGATAACAGCTGGCCAGCAATGCCGGCTCACCCGCATGGCCGCCATGCCAGATCGGCCCGACCGTATGGATCACGTATTGCGCCGGCAAACGAAAGCCCGGAGTGATGCGTGTCTCGCCGGTCGGACAACGCACGCCCGCGCGCACTTGCGGCAACGCGCGACAGGCGGCGAGCAATTCGGGACCCGCGGCGCGATGGATCGCGCCGTCGACGCCACCGCCGCCGAGAAGTGACTCGTTCGCCGCATTGACGATGACGTCAACATGCAACGTCGTAATGTCGGCTTCGATCACCTCGATCATGCGTGTAGTATGAACCGATGGACGAAACGCAAGAAATCCGCAAACCGCGTCCGCGCCGTAACGAGGAAATCCGCATCTACGGCTTGAATGCATGCCGCGCATTATTCGCGCGCCGGCCGCACGATCTGCGCAAGGTCTACTTGCTCGAGTCGCGCATTCCGGAGCTGCAGCCCGTGCTGGCCTGGTGCGTGCAAAAACGCTTGGGCTATCGTGTCGTCGGCAATGCCGATCTGGACAAGCTCACCGCCACACAGCATCACGAAGGCGTGTGCTTCGAAACGCGCCGAGCCGAATTTTCGACCCTGTCCAACCTGCTGCAACGCGTGCCGCGCGCGCCGCAACCGGCATTGCTCGCTTGGCTCGACGGCGTCGGCAACCCGCACAATCTCGGCGCGGTGTGGCGCAGCGCCGCGAACTTCGGCGCACACGCGATCATTCTGCCGTCCGACTCGACACTTGCCGCATCCGGTGCCGCCTATCGCGTTGCCGAGGGCGGCGCCGAAGCCGTGCCCCTGGCGCGCATCGTGCCGGGCGAGGATGCGATCGGCGCATTGCGCAACGCCGGGTGTTTGATCGCCGCGACTGTTCCGCGCGAAGGCGAATCGCTGTACTCGGCACGCCTGCCGGCGCGCGTGGTGTTCGTGCTCGGTGCGGAAGGGTCCGGCTTGCGCCAGGGTTTGGTCGATCGCGCCGACCTGCACCTGACAATTCCGGGCAGCGGCGCCGTGGAAAGTCTCAACGTCGCCGCGAGCGCGGCGGTTTTGTTCGGCGAATATTGGCGACAGCGCAACACGGAACGGCCGGGGCGTCCGCCGCGCTGAATTCCGTCAGATAACCCGGATGTTCGGTCCGGACATTCCCTCGCGTTAGCTCAAACAGTCCGCGAATTTCTTTGGTTCGCGGCCGCTGTGCGCGTTCGCGCGCGGTGCGATCGAGCCCGAGGGAATGCCCAAATGACTTTCGCCAATCTTCGCCGTTGTATCGATTCCGGCCGCATGATCCTCGCACTGGCGTGCCTGTCGCTGACCATGCAGGCCGCCGCCGTCACGGGACCCGGCACGTTCGTGGTCGATACCAACGCCGATACCAGCGACATGACCAAAGGCGACGGCGCCTGCGACGATGGCACCGGCCATTGCAGTCTGCGTGCGGCGATCGAAGAAGGCAACGCGCTCGATGGCGCGACGCGCGCTTCCCCGCACGCGATCACGTTCGGCGTGCCCGAAGTCGACATCACCAACGGCTCGTTTCCGCCCGCTACCGCGCCGTTCCTGATCACCGGCCCCGTGTACATCAACGGTGGCGGTCTGACCTGCCTGGGCTTTTCGGAATCTGGCCAGATCGGCACCAGTTATGTTGCCAACGGTGCGGATGGCTCGAAGATCATCGGCATTGCTATCGGCAACTGCGGCAGCGATGCCATCGACATCGGCGGGCACGGCTATACCTTGACGGGCAATTTCATCGGCGTCGACTTGCTCGGCGTCGGTAAACCCAACAACGGCCACGGCATCGAGATGTCGTCAACGCACGTCTATGGCGTGTTCTTCGACCAGACCTACCTCGACACCATTTTTGGCAAGATTTCCAGCCAGCTGCCCGTGCAGGGCAGCGACGTCAACACCTTTCTGCAGAATATGGTGACGCTGTTCACGGCAATGGATCCGACGACGATCAGCGGCAACGTCATTTCCGCGAACACCGGCAACGGGGTCAACCTCCACAGCGTGAACCTCGGCGCGGTGTTCGTGACCGGCAACTGGATCGGCACCGATCCGACCGGCAAGATTGCAATGCCGAATGGCGGCAACGGCGTCGACCTCAACGGCAGCACGTTCGCCGATCTGATTGTCGGCAACGTCATCAGCGGCAACACCGGCAATGGCGTCAGCCTCAGCGGCACCGTGCTTCTTCCGAACTTCGTCATGAACAACGTGATTGGCCCGCCGGCGGCCGTAGCGACGCCGGCGGCGCACATCGGCAATGGCAAAAGTGGCGTTTACGCCACGATGGCGCCGGAAACACAGACGACCAACAAGAATGTAAGTGGAGTCGCGGCGATTGTCGGCCCGGGGAACTTCATCTCCGACAACCAGGGTGCGCCGAACAGCACGGACCCCGACGTATTACCAACTGGCGGTGCCGGCGTCTACGTGACCGGAACGGCCAATGGCGTCAAGGTGACCGGCAACACGATCGGCATGGTTGAAGTTCCACTCGGTACACCACAGCAGACGAACGCATACGGCAACGCGGGCGACGGCGTGATCATGACTGCCAATGGCAACACGGTTTCGAACAACGTGATCGCGGGCAACAAGCGCCACGGCATCCTCGTCAACAGCACGGGCGCGATCAGCAACCACATCACCGGCAATACGATCGGCCGCTATCCGGCGTTCGCTTCCGACAAGTCGCTCGGCAACGGATTCGACGGCATCCATATCGATGACGGCAGCAGCACGGCCGTCGGCGGCCCGAATGCAGGCGACGGCAACACGATCGTTTTCAACGGCCGCAACGGCGTGAAGATCCTCAACGGCGGCGCGAATGACGGCTGGGGCAACCTGGTGCAAGCAAACACCATTTACGGCAACGCGCAGGGCAACCCGAATGCACAGCCGAGTGCACTCCCGTCCGGCGTTGGCGTCGGCATCGATCTCGACGTCGTCGCGAATGCCAGCGATGGCCCGCATGGCGAAACCATCGGCGGCTCGTACGCGAACCTCAACCAGACGCCGCCGGTCATTTGCGTCGGTGCGGTGGGCGAGCAGGCCGAATGCAGCGGCTACCACAAGCCGTCGTCCGCGGGCGGCACAACCACGCTGGATTGGACCATCGCCACACACGGCGTCGCCAAGTTCCACGCCGAGTTCTACAAAATCGACACCAGTGACGACAACACCGCGACCGGCATCGTGCTGCTCGGGACGCAAGACATCGGTACCACGGCGAGCGGCGTGCCGGATCCGGCTCCGGGCGGAGCGCTGACGCCGTGCCCCGGGGGGCGCTGCACGGTGAACCTCAGCGGCGGTGCCGCAGGCGCGTACGTGCTGATGACGATCACGGATATCAGCGACCTGTTGTCGACTCCGGGCGCCAGCGGTTGGCAGACCAATCTCAAGTGCTTCTTCGGCGACAACGGCGTCATCCTGCCGGCATGTTTGGCCAACGACACGTCGGAATTCTCCAACGTCGCTGCCGTGGTCAGTTCGGATGCGTCGCTGAGCAACCTCGTGCCATCGGTGGGCAGCCTGACGCCGGCGTTTCTCGCCGGTACGCTGGCTTACACCGATGCGGTAAGCAGCGCGACGCCGTCGATCACGTTGACGCCAACGACGGCGGATGCGAACGCGACGGTGACGGTGGCCGGCAATCCGGTGACGAGCGGCTCGGCCTCATTGCCGATCACGCTGAACCCCGGCCCGAATTCGATCGACGTGGTGGTGACGGCGCAGGAGAACACGACGATCAAGACCTATACGGTGACGGTCACTCAAGCCGTTGCATTGAGCAACAACGCCAACCTGGGCAATCTGACGATTTCGTCCGGCAGCCTCGTGCCCGCGTTCGCGCCGGCGACGATCGGCTACACGGACTCGGTTTCGAGCGCGACAGCGTCCGTGATGCTGACCCCCACGACCGCGGACGCGAACGCGAAGGTGACGGTGGCGGGCAATCCGGTAACGAGCGGCTCGGCCTCATTGCCGATCGCGCTGAACCCCGGCCCGAATGCGATCAGCGTGGTCGTGACGGCGCAGGACAACACGACGATCAAGACCTACACGGTGACGGTCACTCGAGCCGCTGCATTGAGCAACAACGCGAACTTGAGCAACCTCGCGGTCTCCGTCGGCAGTCTGTCGCCGGGGTTTGCTGCGTCGACGTTGATCTACACCGACGCGGTGAGCAATGCGACTGCGTCGGTTACCGTCACGCCGACCACAGCCGACGTCAACGCGAAGGTGACGGTGGCCGGCAATCCGGTGACGAGCGGCTCGGCCTCGCTGCCGATCGCGTTGAATTCCGGCGCGAACGCGATCAACGTGGTGGTGACGGCGCAGGACAACACGACGATCAAGACGTACACGGTCACGGTGAATCGCGCGGTGACCCTGTTCAGCGGCACCACCTTTACCAACACCGGTGTAGCGACCGCGCTGCTCAGCGGCGGTGGCCCGACATGCTCGTTCGCAAGCGCGTCTCTGGTCGGCCCGCCGGCAGCAAACCCGCCCAACGTGACGTTCCCCGATGGCATGTTCCAGTTCACCACCAGTGGTTGCGCCGGCACGATTACCGTGACGGTGACCTTCCCGACAGCGTTCTTGGCGACAGAGAATTATTGGAAATTCGGGCCGACTCCGGGTCCGGTCGCGGCCCATTGGTACCCGCTGGATGCAACCAACAACGTCAACCTGACGGGAAGCACGGCGACGTTCACCATTACGGATGGCGGACTCGGCGACGACGATCTGACCGTCAATGGAACGATTATCGATGCGGGTGGCCCGGGCGTGGGAACGACGCCGGTAACACTGCAAGACTTCACGGTGGATTGAGGACGCCAGGTCGGCTTCAACAGGACGTGGCGCGTGGGGCCACGTCGCCACCGATCCTGCCAGGCAGCGGCGCGCCGTCATGGCGCGTCGCTGCGGTTTTTCGCGCGGTCTTTATTTCGCTTTGAGCAGATCGCGGATCTCGGTGAGCAGGACGACTTCTGCCGGCGGCGCGGCTGGTGCGGCTTCTTCCTTCTTGACGACGCGATTCATGAGCTTGATGACCATGAAGATCGCGAACGCGATGATGACGAAGCTGATCACGGTGTTGAGAAATGCGCCCCACTGGATCGCGACTTCGCCTTTGCCGTCGGCGCCGGCTGCCTTGACTACCGTCTTGATCGCAGAGAAATCGATGCCGCCGATGAGCAGTCCGATCGGCGGCATGATGATGCCTTCGACGAGCGATGACACGATCTTGCCGAACGCCGCGCCGATCACGATACCCGTGGCCATGTCGACGACGTTGCCACGCATGGCGAACGCCTTGAACTCACTCGCAAAACTCATCGCACTCTCCCCGATGACTGTCCCGCTCGCGCGGTCCGTCGATCCTAAACGAACGCGCAGAGCTTGGCGATAGTTTCACGCAATCGCGCCGTGCAATTCGGCCACGTTTTCAAGGCGCGCATGAAAGCGGTCGCCGTGCTTGAGTGCGGCGACGCCGGCGGGCGTGCCGGTGAAGATCAGATCGCCGGCTTTCAATTCGAACAGCCGCGACAGCATGGCGATGATTTCGGCCACGCCGAAAATCATTTGCGCGATATCCGATTGCTGACGCAGCTCGCCGTTGACTTCGAGCGACAGTCGTCCCTTTGGCGGGTGACCGATTTCGCTCGCTCGGCGCAGGGCCGACAGCGGCGCGGAGCGGTCGAAGGCCTTGGCCGAGTCCCACGGCAGCGCCTTGGTCTTGGCGATGTTCTGCAGATCGCGGCGCGTGAGGTCCAGGCCCACGGCGTAGCCGAGCACATGCCGGAGCGCTTGCGCCTCGGCAATGTCGACGCCCCCGGATTGCAGGGCCACTACCATCTCGACCTCGTGATGAAGATCGTTCGTGCCGATCGGATACGGAATCTGCGCGCGATCGGCGACGATGGCGTCGGCCGGCTTGCAGAAGAACACCGGATTACCGCGATCGACGCTCGACCCCATCTCCTTGGCGTGGTCGGCGTAGTTGCGGCCGATGCAGTAGATGCGGTGCACCGGAAAACGCAGTGCGCTGCCGGCAATGGCTAGCGATGGCAACAACGCGGGCGGGAACAGGTATTCCACGGATTCTCCTGCGGCGCAACGATCGTGCGACGGATGTCTGCCGCTCTGCGTACTGTGATCCGCCGCCGCGTGGCAAGTGTATGCGAAGGTGTCGAATCTGACACCTGTCATTCGACGTTGATGATGATTGGCTCTGTTTTGCAACACCGCAAAAACTCAGTCTATGGCACACTTGGTAGTGGATGGCGAACACATGGGGACCATGGAAAACTCGGAGCTGTTGAAGGAGCTGCGCATCGACAAGGAACACCGCGGCGATCATCGCAGTAGCGGATCGCGCGGCCCGCTGATCGCCGGGGGCATTGTTCTCGCGCTCGCGCTGCTCGCCGCGACCGCCTGGTTTTTCCTCGCTGGCAGCAAGTCGTTCGAGGTGGAGGCCGCGACCGCTCTCGCGCCGAGTGCGGGCAATGTCGATACGGCTGTACTGCAGGCGACCGGCTACGTCACCGCGCGCCGTCAGGCGACCGTGTCGGCGCAGATTACCGGCACGTTGACCAAGGTCCTCATCGAGGAAGGCGACAAGGTCGACGCGGGGCAGGTGCTCGCCACGCTCGACGATACGGCCGCGAGAGCAGCGCTCGCGCAAGCCGAGGCCGGGCTGCATGCGGCGCAGGCGACACTGGTCCAGGTCGAGACTCAGCTAGCGCAGTCGCGGCGCGACTACGCACGCGCGCAGGATCTTGCCCAGCGCAAGCTCGTGTCCACTCAGGCGGAGGAACAGGCGCGCACGCAAGTCGACTCGCAGACCGCGCAAGTGATTGCGCAGCGCAAGCAGATCGACGTCGCGCAGGCCGGTGTGCAATCGGCGCAGGTCTACCTCGACTATTGCACGGTGCGCGCGCCGTTCGCCGGCGTGATCACCGCGAAGGCTGCGCAGGTCGGCGAGATCGTCTCGCCGCTGTCGGCCGGTGGCGGCTTCACGCGCACCGGCGTCGGCACGATCGTCGACATGGATTCACTGGAAATCGAGGTCGACGTCACCGAGTCCTACATCAACCGCGTGACGCCGAAGCAGCCGGCGCAGGCGGTCCTCGACGCCTATCCCGACTGGAAGATCCCCGCGCACGTCATCGCGATCATCCCGAGTGCCGATCGTGGCAAGGCGACGGTCAAGGTGCGCATCGCGATCGAGCAGAAAGATCAGCGCGTGCTGCCCGAGATGGGCGTGCGCGTGTCGTTCCTCGAGGAAGCGAAGAAAGCCGATGCGCCGCCGCCGAAGGGCGTGCTCGTGCCGGCGACCGCGATCGTCCAGCGCGACGGCAAGAACGTCGTGTTTGCGCTCGACAACGATCGCGCGCGACTCAAACCCGTCACGCCGGGGCGTACCTATAACGATTTGCGTCTCGTCGAAGGCATCGGTTCGGGAACGAAGGTGGTCAAGCAACCACAAGCCGAAATGGCCGACGGCGCGAAGGTGGAAATCAAAACGGCAGCGAAATAGCAAACGCATCGGCCGGCTTGGCCGGCCATCGAATCATCGAGGAAAAGTCATGGCAAATCTGGTTGAGATCCGCAATGTCAGCAAAGTCTATGAGCGCGGCAAGCAGAAGGTTGAAGTACTTCATCACATCGAATTGGACATCGCGCAGGGCGACTTCCTCGCGCTGATGGGACCTTCGGGTTCCGGCAAGACGACGTTGCTCAATCTCATCGGCGGACTCGACTCGCCGACCGACGGCAGCCTGAGCGTGGGCGGCGCGCGCATCGACAAGCTCGGCCAGGGCGCGCTCGCCAAGTGGCGCGCGTCGAATGTCGGCTTCATCTTCCAGTTCTACAACCTGCTGCCGATGCTGTCGGCGCAGAAGAACGTCGAACTGCCGCTGTTGCTGACCAAGCTCAACGCGGCGCAGCGCAAGAAAAACGCGAGCGTCGCCTTGCAACTCGTCGGCCTCGCCGACCGCGCTTCGCACAAGCCGACCGAACTGTCGGGCGGTCAACAACAGCGCGTCGCCATCGCGCGGGCGATCGTCTCTGATCCGACGCTGCTCGTCTGCGACGAGCCGACCGGCGATCTCGACCGTCAATCCGCCGAAGACGTGCTCGGTCTGCTGCAGACGCTCAACAAGGACCATGGCAAGACGATCGTCATGGTCACGCACGATCCGAAAGCGGCCGAATACGCGCGCCACACACTGCATCTCGACAAGGGCACGCTCGTCGAGCAAGTCGCCCACGCGTGAGATGGCCTCCAGGAGCGCAATGACATGAAATATCTCCATCTGATCTGGGCTGCGCTGTTCCGGCGCAAGACGCGCACGATCCTGACCCTCGTGTCGATCGTCGCGGCGTTCCTGCTGTTCGGTCTGCTCGACGCCGTGCGCGTCTCGTTTGCCGAGGCCGGCAAGTCGGCGAACGGCGCCGAACGGCTGCAGACCGGCGCGCGCCTGTCGTTCATCCAGACCCTTCCGCAGAGCCTTGGCGCACAGATCGCGAATGTCGACGGGGTCAAGGACGTGGCCTACGCCAACTGGTTCGGCGGCGCCTATCAGGATCCGCACAATCAGATATTCACCTTCGCCGTCAGTCCGAATTATCTCGACGTGTACCCCGAGATCGCCGTCGCGCCCGAGCAGCGCAAGGCTTACGACAATACGCTCAACGGCATTCTCGTTGGCGAGATCATCGCGAAGAAATACGGCTGGAAGGTCGGCGACAAGATTCCGTTCCAGTCGCAGATCTTCCCCAATAAGGATGGCAGCAAGAACTGGAATTTCGATCTCGTCGGCACGATGCGTTCCACCGATCCGAAGAACAGCTTTCCGGATCAGATGGTGCTGATGCACTGGAAGAACTTCGACGAGAGCACGCCTTATAACCGCGGCATGGCCGGCTGGTACATCACGCGCGTGCGCGATGCGAATCAGTCCGACCGCGTCGCGCGCGCGATCGATGCGCTGTCGGCGAATTCCGATCATGAAACCAAGACCCAGACCGAAGCGGCGGCCACGGCGAACTGGATCAAGCAGATGGCGGACGTCGGCATGATCGTCACTTCGATCATGGGCGCGGTGTTCTTCACGCTGATTCTCTTGACCGGCAATACGATGATGCAGGCGGTGCGCGAGCGCACGTCCGAACTCGCCGTGCTCAAGACCATCGGTTTTTCGAGCAACAGCGTGCTCGCGATGGTGCTTGCCGAATCGGTCCTGCTGCTCGTCCTCGGTGGCGTGATCGGGCTCGGGCTGGTCAGCCTGATCGGCCTGTTCCTGCCGTCGATCAGCGGCGGAATGATCACGCATACCCAGGTCGGCGCCAGCAGCTGGTTGCTCGGGATCGTGCTCGCGATAGCAATCGGCGGTCTGATCGGTGCGCTGCCGGCGCTGCGCGCGATGCGTCTCAACATCGTCGATGCGCTGGCCGGCCGCTAGGAGAACGAGATGAAATTTCTGATTGGACTGCTCACCTTCGTTGTCGTTGTCGTGGGCGTATTCGTGTTTTTGAGTTTGCCGTGGCAGGCGCTGCCGGTGTTGCTCGCCGCACTCGCGCTGTGGATGCTGGTCACGCAACGCGGCAAGCAGGCCGCATCGGTCACCGCCGTCGGCGTGAGCACACTCACACAGCGCCTGGGTTCGTCGGCGGTCATTGTCATCGGTATCGCCGGCGTCGTCGCCGTGCTCGTCGCGATGCTCGCGATGGCCAGCGGGTATGCCGAAACGCTGCGCCGCACCGGCAGCCTCGACACGCTGATCGTGCTGCGTGGCGGGTCGGCGGCGGAGGTCAACTCCGGCATCGGCCACGACAGCGCACTGGTCATCGCGCAAGCGCCTGGCATCGCCAAAGACGATCAAGGCAAGCCGATCTCCTCGCCAGAACTTGTCGTGGCGGCGAATCTGCCGCTCAAAGGCGGCAATCCGGAGGAGGATTTCGGCAGCGTCCAGCTGCGCGGTATCGGCGACGAGGCGTGGAAGCTGCGCACGAATGCGAAGATCGTGGCGGGGCGGCGTTTTACGCCGGGCCTGCGCGAGCTCGTCGCGGGCAAGGGCGCGCAACGCCAGTTCGACGGCCTCGATGTCGATCACGAAATCAAGCTCGGCAACCAGACCTGGAAGGTGGTCGGCATTTTCGAGTCGGGCGATGCGATGCAGTCGGAGCTGTGGGCCGACGCGGACGTGGTCGGTCCGACCTACCGGCCGGCCAGCGCCAACAGTTCGAGTTCGGTGTACGTGCGCCTGACCGGAGCCGATGCGTACGACAGTTTCAAGACCGCGGTGACTTCCGATCCGCGCCTGCAGGTCGATGTCGACACGACGCTCAATTATTTCAGCAAGCAATCGGAAGGCACGTCGAAGGCGATCACGGCAATCGGCATCGTCGTCGCGGTGATCATGGCGATCGGCGCGATCTTTAGCGCGCTCAATACGATGTTCGCCGCGGTCGCGGCGCGCGCGCGCGAGATCGCGACGTTGCGCGCGATCGGCTTCCGCGGATTGCCGGTCGTCGTCGCCATCATGCTCGAAACCATGCTGCTCGCGCTGATCGGTGGCGTGCTCGGCGGTCTGCTCGCGTACGTGATCTTCAATGGCTACACCGCATCGACCCTGGCCGCGGGCACGACCGGACAGCTCACGTTCGAGTTCCTGGTCGCTCCGCACGTGCTTTGGACCGGACTCAAGTGGGCGCTCGCGATCGGCTTCATCGGCGGCATCTACCCCGCGTTGCGCGCCGCGCGGCTGCCGGTGACGACCGCACTGCGCGAGCAGTGACGGGAATGCCCGGGCGCACCGTGCACTGCGTGTACTCCAGACGCGCAGGCGCGTTCGTATCGGCGTTGCTGCTCATGCCGATGGCGGTTCATGACGCGCCGGCACAGAGCATCTGGGACGCCGGACTACGCGATGGTGCCACGCGCACCGACCTGGCCGATGGCGTTGGTGGTCCAACGCAGATGCTCAACCTGTCCTACACCCAGGCCGGTCAGCAAGGTTGCGAGTGGAACGCGCAGGACACGTGGTTCCGCTGTGCCGGACGCGCCGGGCTGTCGGACTTGCCCGGACTTGGTCCGGTCTGGGAGGGCAGTATGGAGCGCTATGCGGCCTGCGGTGGCGATCCGACGCGCATCGGCGATTCCTGGCTTGGCTGTCTCGAATATTCCAGCAGCCCATTTTTTTCTGTTGGAGTGGTTGCCGATCACTACTGGACGGTGCACGCCAACGATGAGCCAAGTTTCGACCAGTGCAATCCGGGTCCGCCGGGTCTGTCGCACGCGATCCGTTCCATCTCCGACCCGACCCCGGCGGTGTTCCGTATCGGCTTGGATCAGTCGAGCGGCGGCAACGGCATCGTCAAGCTCATGCTCGATGCGGGCGGCAAAGACTACTACTGCGCCAATGTGGGCGCGCTCCAGTACAGCATCCCGTTCCTGTCGTGGGGAGCGCAGGCCAACCGGGGCAATGGCGGGCCGGTCGGTTACATCGAGCGCGGCGGTTCCGCGCGCGGTACCATCAACTTCGACGCCTGGATCGACGATTATGTGAGCTTTGGTTGCAAGGCTGGAACTGGAGCGATCTGTACCGCGACCAGCGTTGGCGTTCACGCCGGCATTTACGCTCTCACGTCCTGGGGCGGCAGTGCGCGCATGTTGTTCGTGGATCTCTACGGAACCGGCTCGGAAGACACGTCGATCGCGCCGCCGACCGAAGATCTGTGGAACTGGCCGGTGGCGGACAGCATGTTTTATCCCGGCGCCGATGTCGCGGAGATTGCAGCGGGCGATCAGCTATCGGCTTACTGCGGAATCGTGATACCTCGGCTCGGCAGCGTCGGCCAGCGTGTTCACTATCAGGTGGACTTTGGACCGCTTTTTCGTTGCGCCAGCGATCATGGTCTGTTCGCGTCGCCCATGCCGTCTGACGACATAGCGCTCGACGGCGTGCATTGGTTCATCGAAGGGCCGGCAACAAGCGGACACTTCACTCTAGCGGTGGCTGCGCCAGAGACAAGCATCTTTGTCAGCGGCTTCGACTGAGCTGCGAACCCGCGCGTGTCACCCAATGATGAAGGCCAGCGCAAACGGGCCCAGCATCGCGAAACACAAGGCGAGTTTGGCGAGCGTGCCGAACAGCAGGCCGAGCGAGGTGCCGACACCGACTCGCGTCGCGTGCGTCAATTCGCGCCCGTCCGTCAGCTCGCCGATCACGGCGCCGAGGGACGGCCCGAGCAGCAGCCCCGGCAGGCTGAAGATTAGTCCGGCGAGCGTGGCGGCTGCCGATGACGACGGCGTTGCGCGAGCAATGAAGCGTCGGTCAGCGGATACGCAGATGTTCCGCTGACAGCGCACCCGCGCCGCGTGGCTTCGGTTCAGGTGTCGGCACGCGCAATGGTTCGCGATCGACGAGATGCCGCCATAGACTTTCCAGGGCGGCGTAGGCATACGGCAAGAGCGGCACATGGCGCTCACCAAAGCCGGGCAAGGCGAGAAAGGAATCGAAATGCTGCGCGTGAGCAAGCGGCCAATAGATCGGGTCGCGGCCGTTTTCGCGCAGCCATGCAACATAAGCGTCGGAACTGAAAGCCGCGGGGATCAAGCCGTCTTCGCGCCCATGGATGACCCACAGCGGAAGGCCCGCGCGCGGCAATTTGACCGTGCAGGCGGCCACCGACTCACGCAGGCCAAGCGCGTCCGCGTCGCTGCCGGTCCACAACTCCCGCAGGGCGAGTTGGCCAGACAAGGTGACGTCAGCCGGGTCACCGATGGCCGAAGCCGGCGATGTGGGCTCATCGATGAAAACGCCGGCGCCCGGCGGAATGCCGATCGCCTCGGCCCACCACGCGGCGCGCTCGACGTCGGCAGGCCGGCGCGCAGCGCCCAAATCGTCGCGCGCCACGAAACGAAAACCGCCCGGTGCCCGGCCGACGCCGCTGCGCGTGTACGCGCTTGCGTAGGTTACCGCGAATGCGCGCCAGAGGTCGAAAGCGGTCGTCGCCGCCGCGCTGGCGATCGCCGCATCCGTCCAGCCGGCCGCGTGCAGGTGCGCGAGCGCGTCTGCCGATCCGGCCGCCAGGCCGGTCGCGCGCAATCCGGCCGCGCGCGCCGTCCAGCCTGCCGTGAAAAGACCGCGCGCAAATGGAATCGAATCGAAACGCGCATCGAGCAATGCCGCCGGCATCAGCAAGCCGGCTTGTGTCGCATAGTCGTAGAGCGCGCGGCCGCGGCGTGGCACATGGACATTCGGCGCCACGGCCAGCGCAGCATCGAGCCAGCCGGCGTCATCGAGGCCCGCTGCTTGCAGCACGGCAGCGCCGCCGTTGGACAAACCCACGGCAATGATGCGCGTGTTCTGCGGCGTGAACGGTGCCAGCTCGGGCCGCGCTTCATCCAGCATCGCCAGCGCGAATCGCGTTGTCTGCAGCAGGTGTCGACCCCAATCGCTTTCGGGATTGTCGCGCGAATGCGCGTGCTTGACGGCGATTCCCGATTCGGCCGTATAGGCGTCCGGTTCGAAATCCAGCATCGCGCCGCCCGCGGGCGCACGCGTGCCATCGAGCGCGACACCGCTGGCTGTTGCACAATCGAAATATCCGCAACCGGCGCCTTTGTCGGTGTAGGCGACCGCGCACCCGCGCGGCAGCCCGAACGCACCGGCCAACGCGATCGCGCCATACACGCCGCGCGACCCGGACGAAGCGGCGACGACCAGGCAGCGAGCTTTGGTGTCCAAGGCATCCGGTATCTGCGCAAGAACGCGATGCGGTGAGCGCGCGCCCGGAATTCTTGCGAAGGCCTGATATTCGCGACCGGGCACATCGGGAACGGCGCCGTAGACCTCGCCGTAGCCACCCAACGGTCCGAGATCGGCAATGCCTTTCCAGCTGTTCTGGATAGCGCGGCGACGCAGCTCCGACGGAGTCGGCGCGGACCGATCGGTAAACGCCGAAGCAGCGCCGCGCAGCCCGGCCAGGCCGAGTCCGGCACTGAGCAGATCGTCAGTACCGCGATGCGCGGTTGCGCGGACCGGGCTGGTCAGAAACTCCATCGAATTTGCCTCTGTGCGCAGAGGCAAAGTCTAGCGTTTCGTCCGCGCCAGCGTGATCGCGGCGACACTCGCGAGGATCACGACCATGCCGACGAGGTCGAGCGTAGTCACGGTTTCGCCGGCGAACGCGACCCCGACGAGCACGGCGACCGGTGGATTGACGTAGGCGTAGCTCGAGGCCAGTGCCGCGCGCGTGTGGTGCAGCAGATAGATGTAGGCGCTGAAGCCGAGCAGCGAGCCGGCCACGAGCAGATAAGCGAGCGCGAGCGTCGCGCGCAGAGTTGGCGTCGCCGCCAGATGCTCTCCGCGCAGCGCGGCGATGACGGCGAGACTGACGCCGCCGCACAGCATTTGCGCAGCGGCGCTCATCATCGGTTGCGGCATGTCCTGGTGCTTGCTCCAGACCGAGCCGAACGCCCAACCCAGCGTGGCCACCACGAGCGCAATCGCGCCTGCGGGCGCGCCGCGCAGTTCACCGCCGAAATTGAGCACGACCACGCCGATGAAACCGACGAGCAGGCCCGTCCATTCGATGCGGTTCGGCCACTGGCCATAGATGCCGGAGAAGATCGACATGATCAACGCCACGCTGGCCACGGCGACCGCAGTGATGCCGGACGCGACCGTCTGTTCGGCATAGCAGACCAGACCGTTGCCGAGGCCAAGCAGCAGCGTGCCGGTAACGAAGCAATTGAACCATTGCCGTCGCGTCGGCGCCGGCATGCCGCGCCAGCGCAGCAACGCGTAAAGCAATCCGCCGGCAATCGGAAAACGGATCGCCGCCATCAGAAACGGCGGATAGCTTTCCAGCGCGATGCGGATGCCGAGATAGGTCGAACCCCAGATCAGGTACACGCCGACGAGCGACAACGGTACGAGTACTCGCGGTGAGAGCCACGCGTGAGCGGGTGGTGATTCGTCAGCGATGGCGTTCATCCTATTTCTGTGCCAGATCTTCCGCAGCCAGTTTCGTGGATGCCTGGCCGAACACATAGCGCCAACCTTGCGGGGTGCGCGCGTAAGTATCGCTGAACCAGAGTTTGTAGTCGTACGTGGCGTCCTTGTTACTGCCCTTGATCCAGAGCAGCGCGGTGACGACGGCGGTGTCGCCCCATACGCGCACGGTCTGATTCGTGTCTTCCTGATGCTCGTAGGTTTCACTCTTGTCGCGCGCCGCGCGCAGCAGGTCGGCTTTGGTGTAGGACTTGCCCTTGCCGGTCACGAGAACGAAATCGTCGGCAAGAATGCGATCCATCGTCGCTGCGTCGTTGCTCTTGACCGCAGCCTGATACTGCGTGTCGAGCGCGGCGACCGCGGCGCGATCATCACTGGAAGCGGCAAACGCCGACAGGCCAACGCACGCCAGAATGCCTGCGCCGAGAGCGAAGCGAATCGAGATTTGCATGATGGGCTCCAACATGGAGCCCTCACTCTAGCGCCGCCAGCGGCCCCATGACAGCGCCACTCGTCATATGACTTATGGAGCCGCTTTCGCTTCGCGTTCCAGCAATTCGCGTTTGCGCGCCAGGCCCCAGCGGTAACCGCCGAGCGAGCCATCGGCGCGGATCACGCGATGGCACGGCACGACGACGGCCAAACGGTTGCGCGCGCACGCACTCGCCACGGCACGCACGGCGCGCGGGGCGCCGATTTCCTGCGCGATCTGCGCGTAGCTGCGTGTTTGTCCGCGCGGGATGCGTTGCAGCGCTTGCCACACGCGCCATTGAAACGCGGTCGCGCGGATATCCACGGGCACGCTCGCATCAGGCGCCACGCCGCTGCCGATTTGCGCGCTGACGCGGGCGATCGTGATCGCGAGCCACTCGTCGCGACCGGCGTCGACGCGCTCAATCGCCGCCTGCGGAAATTCCGCGCGCAGGTCATTCGCGAGCGCGCTTTCGCGATCGCCCAAGGCCACGCTGCACACGCCGCGCTCGCTGGCAGCTACCAGCAGTACGCCGAGTGGTGTTGGCAAAGTCGTGTAGCGAATCGCAATGCCGCTGCCGCCGCGCTTGTAGTCGGCCGGCGTCATGCCGAGCAGTTGGCCGGTTTTTTCGTAGACGCGGCTGCCGGAGCCGTAACCGGCATCGTAGATCGCATCCGTGACACGCGGTGCATTGCGCAGTGCGGATTTCAGGGCCTTGAGTTTGCGCGACTGCGCGTATTCGGCCGGGCTGACGCCGAAACGCTGGCGAAACGCACGTTGCAAATGACTCGCGCTGAGGCCGACGGTACGCGCCAGGTCGCGAAGGCGCGGCGGCGCATCGGCGGTTTCCAGCAGCGCCAGCGCACGATCGAGCGGGTCGAAGGCGAAAGTTGCGGGTTTCACGGTCATGGCGGTGTTCTCCTTGCGCGCAGATTAGAGCGCAAGGCGAACCGCCGCTATCCGATTCTTGCTCAGTGCTTGAGCGCTGCTGAATCGTTGCGAATCACGGAGAATTCGCCCTCGATGACGTGCGGCTCGCGCGCAGCGGGCGTCTGCGTGCTGGCGCGCGTCAGCGCGCGCACGACGGCGACGATGCCGCCAATCAAGGCAAAAGCCAGCAACGCGAAGAAGCCGAGGACGAGGATGCCGACCAGCAACAGCGCGCCGAATGCGCCGAGCAACAGGCGCGATAATGGATGTCGGGGGCGGTTGAACCAGCGCCAATAAAACATTGTTAATCCCTGTGGCAGAATGGTGACGGCGCGCGGTCCGTGCGGGGATGTCTTGATACTCTCATGAGTGTTAGCAAAACGTTATGTGCCGCCTCGGCCATCCCCGAAGGAGGGGCGATTACGGCTCATGTCGAGTCGAGCACCGGTGGCTTCGAACTGGTCCTTACCCGCAAAGATGGGATCGTCTCGGCGTTTCACAACGAATGTCCCCACGCGGGGCGGCGTCTGGATTGGGCTCCGGGTCAGTTTTTGATCGAGAACGGGCTGCTGGTCTGCGCCGCGCATGGCGCGACGTTTCATATCGAATCCGGGCAGTGCGCCGGCGGACCTTGCCGCGGCGTCGGTTTACGCTCCGTCCCCGTCGAGGTGGTCGACGGGAACGTTTGTCTGCGCTGATCGGGCCTTACTCAACCTGTGCGCGAACGTCCTGATGCGCGAGCGCGCCGCGGCAGGCGAAAGTATCCGACATGCCGACGATCGAGCGTGTCGGTATGCGCGAGCCTGTCACGCGATTGGGTTCGCTGATCAAGTCGATGCGGTAAGGGCCGTCGCCCGGCAGCGCCGCGCTGAAAGAGTAGGCGGCGTTGGCGTCGGTGATACTGAGCGCCGCCTGCTGGGTCTGCAGGTCGATCAGACGCACGACGCCATGCACCGGTCGGCCGTGCATGTCATACGCGGTACCGGAAACGCTGCAGGTATCGGCGCGGGCGAACGCCGGCAACGAGAAGAACAGAACCAGAGCAATGCGGTACATGGGTGACCTCCGTTGATGCGAAGTTCGCACACAGCGCAAGACGCGGTGGCGATGAGGACCGTTGCAGCGCGATATCTAGCGGAACAGCAGATTGACCGATACGAGGAGCACGACGAGCATCAGGAACGTCAACGGCAGACCGACGCGCAAAAAGTCCCGCGCGTTGTAACCGCCGGGGCCGGCAACGATCGTCAATACCGGGTTGGCGCTGGCGATGATGAAAGTATTCGAGGTGGAAATCGCCACGATCAGCGCGTAGATCGCGGGATTGCCGTTGGAGGCCAGGGCGATGTTGATCGCCATCGGCACCATCATCACGGTGGCGCCGACGTTGGAGACGACCTGCGAGAACAGCAGTGCGAGGATCGCAATCACGCCTTGCAATCCCCACTGCGGCCAGTTGCCTAGATACCGCAGGATTTCCTGGGCCAGCCACGCCGCCGCGCCGGTGGAGTCCATCGCCCAGCCGAGCGGAATCAGGCAGGCCAGCGTGAAGATCGTTTTCCAATTGATCGCGTTGTAGGCTTCTTCCATGTCCAGCACGCCGGCGAGCAGCATGCCGACGGCGCCCGTGAGCATCGCCACCGACAGGCGCACGTCGGTGAACAGCCCCAGGCCCATGGCGACGGCAAAAAAACCGGCGGCGTGCCAGATCCGGCTCGGCCGGTGTTCTTCCTTCGGGTAGTCGGTGACGACGACGAAGTCGCGGTCTTCCGCCGCGGCGGCCAAGTCGCGCCAGAAGCCGTGCAGCACGAGCGTGTCGCCGGCGCGCAGCGCGGTCTTGCGCACGTCTTCGCGGAACACTTCCTCGCCGCGGTAGACCGCGAGCACACTGACGCCGGAACGCTTGCGCAGGCGCAGATCGCCGACTTCCTGCTTGATGAAGCGCGAATTGGGCGGCACCACCGCTTCGGCGATGCCGGCGCGGTTCGGGTTGAACATGTCGCGGAAATTCGTCAGCCGCGACTGCACGCGCAGCAGGTTCAGATTCGCGAAATCATTGACTTGCTCGCGCTTGCCGAGCGCGCCGAACACGGTGCCGACCCAGATCATCGTGTCGGCCGGCGGCGCGAGGCGCGTTTCGTCACCATTCTTGATCGCAAGGATCAGCGGCGCTCCCCGCAGCGCTTCTGCTTCGGCAATGCTCATGCCGACCAGCGGGCTCTCCGCGCTGACCGTAAGCTCGAACACCTCGCCGTCGATGCCGTAGGTTTCGGCAAAGTAGGTTTCGGTACGGCCTGGCGTGACGTTCGGGCTTTCCTCGTCGGTCGGCAACAGCTTGCGCGTGAACAGCGCGAAGTAGGCGAGGCCGGCGAGCAGGAGCGGGATGCCGATCGGCGCGATCGAAAACAGCGAGAACGGCTCGATCGTCTGCGCGCCGGTCGGCAGGTTGCGATTCGCGCTGGCGATCAGATCGTTGAGCAGGATCAGCGGCGAGTTGCTGATCATCGTCGTGTTGGTACCGGCGAGTATCATGAATGCCATCGGCAGCAGCAGCCGCGACAGCGGCACGCCGGTGCGCGCGCTGACGCGGCTGGCGACCGGCAGGAACAGCGCGGCCAGCGCCTGGCTCTGGATGATCGACGACAGTCCGCCGACCATCGTGTTGATCAGCACGCCCAGGCGCGACTCGATGCCGCTGGCCAGGCGCAGGATCAGCGACGCCGCCTTGTTCAGCACGCCGGTGCGGTCGAGACCGGCACCCATGATCATGACACCGAGCAGCGAGATCACCGCGTTGCCGGCGAAACCCTCGAACAGCTGGTCGACCGGAATCAGGCGCGTGATGCCGACGACGACGATGATCAGCAGCGCGATCAGGTCGCCGCGGATCCACTCCAGCACCAGCATGAACACGGTGAACGCGAGCAGCGCGAACACGAGCATCATGTCGTGGGTGAGGGTCAGGCCGGCGTTCATCGGGGCATGGTTGTTATTCGCCGGCTTCAGCGCGTGGCGTCAACAGCGTTCATAGACCAGGTCCCAGACGCCGTGGCCTAGCCTGCGGCCGCGTTTTTCGAAATGCGTTTCGATGCGCCATTGCGGGCGCGGAACGAACTGGCCGCAACCGGCGACGTTGCGCCAGGCGGGCGCGGCTTCCATGACGGTGCGCATATGCTCGCCATAGTCCGCCCAGTCCGTGGCCAGATGCAAGCGGCCGCCGGCGGCAACGCGCGTGGCGAGCCGAGTTATGAAATCCGGCTGGATCAGACGGCGCTTCTGCTGGCGTTTCTTCGGCCACGGATCGGGGAAATAGATGCGCGCCTCGGCGACACTGTCCGGCGCGACGCACGCGTGCAGCACTTCGATCGCGTCGTGATTATACAAACGCACATTGTCCACA
>Ga0105239_10001668_pt1 | contig 29268 bp, 24 predicted proteins | sample KBSC44metaG_FD_92761 | JGI IMG/M metagenome (GOLD analysis project Ga0105239, IMG submission 92761) | Corn rhizosphere microbial communities from Kellogg Biological Station, Michigan, USA - KBS C4-4 metaG | ecosystem: Host-associated > Plants > Roots > Rhizosphere > Soil | place: Michigan, USA...
TCCGAGCACGCCCGCGAGCGCGGTCGCCGCGCTCGGATTCATGAGTAACGAAATCACTGTTCGGGCTTTCGCTTATCCGACAACTGCGGCGAGTTTGAAGATCGGCAGATACATGCCGACAACCATGCCGCCCACAAGTACGCCGATGATCACCATGATGAATGGCTCCAGCAGGCTCGACAGTGCGTCAACCGCGTTGTTGACTTCCTGCTCGTAGAACTCGGCAACTTTGAACAGCATTTTGTCCAGCGCGCCGGATTCTTCACCAATCGCCACCATTTGCACGACCATGTTCGGGAACAGGCCAACTTGGCGCATCGCCAGTTGAAGTTGATGACCGACAGCTACGTCTTCACGGATCCGTTTGACGGCGTCGTTGTAGACGGGACTTCCCGTCGCGCCGGACACCGAGTCGAGCGCTTCGACAAGCGGAACACCGGCGGCGAACGTCACGCCTAACGTACGGGCGAATCGCGCGATGGCTGATTGATGAAGGATTTGTCCGACCACCGGCAATTTGAGCACTGCGCGCGCCATAAAATGTGCGAAGCGCGGCGATCGCTTGTAGGTGAAGATCAGCGCGACGATGATGCCCACAATGATGACTAACATGAACAACCAGTTACCGGTCAGGAAACGCGACATGTTGACGATCGCCTGCGTGAACGCCGGGAGCTGCGCACCGAAGTTGGCGAACACAGATTCGAACTGCGGAACGACGAAGATCAGCAGGATCGCCGAAACCAAGATCGCAACTGCAAAGACGATCGCAGGATAAAACATCGCCTTCTTGATCTTACCCTTCAGCGCTTCGATGTTTTCTTTATACGTGGCGACGGTATCGAGCACCGTGTCCAGCACGCCGGCGGATTCGCCTGCACGGACGAGATTGACGTACAGTTCGTCGAACTGCACGGGATGCTTGCCCATCGCTTCCGCCAACGTCGAGCCGCCCTCGATGTTGGTCTTGACGTCCACCAGCAGGTTTTTCATTCGAACATTGGTTTGGCCGCTGGCGATGATGTCGAAACCTTGGACCATCGGAACACCGGCTGCCATCATTACGGCGATTTGCCGGCTGAAGACGGCGATGTCGCGCGCTTTGATAGTCTTGCCCGCCGCTCCGAACAGCGGTTTGCGTTTGGGGTTGACGGATAACGGGTTAATACCTTGCCGCCGCAATTCGGCTTTCACCATCGTGGCATTCTTGGCGGAATATTCACCCTTGATGCGCGCGCCGCGTTTGTCGGTACCGACCCAGACGAATGAGATTAACTCGCTGATTTGGGCGCGTGCCGCTCCCCGGGCGGCTGCAGCACGATTCGGGGCGGTTGCAGTTGCCATGTTTTAGTCCTTGGTGACTCGGTTAATTTCGGCGAGGCTGGTAATACCGTTCTTCGCTTTGAGCAGTGCCGATGCGCGCAGATCGTTAACGCGAGCTTTCTTGGCCACTTCTGCGATCTGTAGCGCATTGCCCCCGGCGAGGACGATTTTCTGAATGTCTTCGCTCATCGGCATCACCTGGTATATACCGGAGCGTCCCTTGTAGCCTTCGTTGCAACCGGAGCAACCAACCGCTTCAAACAGCTGCAGCTTGCCACTGTTGACCTCGGCTTCGCTGAAACCTTCGGCAAGCAGCGCCGTCGGCGGCAATTGAATCGATCGTTTGCAGTCGTGCAGGCGCCTGGCCAGTCGTTGCGCGATGACTAGCGTCACTGAAGAAGTTATGTTGTACGGCGCGATGCCCATGTTCATCAATCGCGCAACGGTTTGCGGCGCATCGTTAGTGTGCAGAGTGCTGAGAACCATGTGGCCGGTCTGCGCGGCTTTTACTGCAATCTCCGCTGTCTCCAGGTCGCGGATTTCGCCAACCATGATTACATCCGGATCTTGGCGCAGGAACGATCGCAGCGCCGCGGCGAAGGTCATGCCGCGCTTCTGGTTCTGTTGCACCTGATTCACGCCAGGAAGGCGGATTTCGACCGGATCCTCAACCGTGGAGATATTGCGCCCTTCGGTATTGAGGATATTGAGCGCAGTGTACAGAGACACTGTCTTGCCTGAGCCGGTAGGTCCAGTGACGAGCACCATGCCATAGGGTTTTTCGATCGCATCGAGAAAAAGCCTCTGCTGATCTTCCTCATAACCGAGTTTGTCGATACCCAGCTTCGCCGCGGATCCGTCGAGAATACGCAGCACGACCTTTTCGCCGAAAAGAGTGGGGCATGTGCTGACGCGAAAATCGATGGATTTTGTTTTAGACAAATTGAGCTTGATGCGTCCGTCCTGTGGTACTCGGCGCTCGGCGATATCTAGGCCTGACATGACCTTCAGGCGGGACGAGATGCGTGGAGTCAGCTTTACCGGCGGCGCGGCGACTGCGCGCAGCATTCCGTCCATGCGCAGCCGCACACGATAGTTGTTTTCGTACGGTTCGAAATGAATATCCGAGGCGCCGCGCTTGATCGCGTCCACCAGTACCTTGTTTACGAACTTCACGATCGGCGCATCGTCGTTGCCAGTAGCGTCGACACCGGAACTACTTTCAGTGTCTTCTATATCGCCGCCTTCTACATCGAGCGTGTCGAGTCCTTCTGCGTCGTCGAGGCCTTCGACAGTAGAGCCTACGGCGTTGAGCGCCAGGTCGATCGCGCGGGCTAGCTGTTCCTCGCTGATGAGGATCGGTTCGATAGAATGGTTCGTCTGGAATTTAATCTCGTCGAGTGCGTGCAGGTTAGTTGGATCTGCCACCCCAACAAACAGGCGGTTGCCGCGTTTGAACAGGGGAAGGGCTTTGTGCTGGACAATGAGTTTTTCGCTGACCAGCTTGGTCGGCGCTTGCGTCAGATCAAGCGCTTCAGCGTCGAACAATGGCACGCCAAATTCTGCCGACGTCGCCATCGCGACCTGAGTGCCGTTCGCCAGCGCGTGCTCGATCAGGTACGTGCCGAGCGGAATCTTCTGTTTGAGGGATGATTCGACAGCCTTGCGCGCGTCCGCATCGCTCAGCGTCCCTTCGGCAACGAGACGACGTGCCACGCCCGACAAACCCGTAAGCGCCGCAGGATTCATTTGTGTTGCCATAAGAATCCCATGTAAATCCCCGAAATCACGATGGAATGTACCTCAAAATCGACTGGGGTTGAATCCTTTTTTATGCTGGCGCGCCAGCCCCATTCTGGCTACGCTTCACGGTAGGAAGCCCGCGGGAAACGGGTGTAGCGTAGCCGCTGGGGGATCAACGAAGCGTGATCAGCATCGTATTGCCGGCAAAAAACGAAGCGGCGGCCCTGGCCAGTCTGTTGCCCGCCCTCAAAGTAGCCCAACCCGAGGCAGAAGTCCTCGTGGTCGATGACGGCTCCGATGACGACACCGACTCGATTTGCGCTGCGCATCGGGTTCGAGTGCTCCACCAACCCTATTCCATGGGCAACGGGGCCGCTATCAAACGCGGCGCGCGCGAAAGCCAAGGCGACATTCTGGTTTTTCTGGACGCCGACGGACAGCACGATCCGGTGGACATTGCCAGCCTGCTGGCTCGGCTCGAAAATGGGTTCGACATGGTGGTTGGCGCTCGCGACTGGTCGGGCCAAGCCGGCGTGGGGCGAGGGCTGGCAAATGCGCTATACAACAGACTGGCCGGCTGGATGACCGGGTTCGATATCCGTGATCTCACCTCCGGCTTTCGTGCCGTTCGCGCAGACAAATTCCGAGAGTTCCTCCATTTGCTGCCCAATGGATTTTCTTATCCCACGACGATCACGATGGCATTCTTCCGCAGTGCTTATCCGGTCGCCTACGAGCCGCTAGCTGTTCGCCAGCGCGTTGGCAAAAGTCACATTCGACCGTTGCGCGACGGGGTTCGCTTTCTTCTGATCATCTTCAAGATCGCAACGTTGTACTCGCCGCTCAAACTGTTTGTGCCGGCAGCGTTGTTGTTCTTTTTGGCGGGGTTAGCGAACTACATTTTTACGTTCGTGACGCTGCACCGCTTCACGAACATGAGTGTGTTGCTGCTTTCTGCGTCGGTGATCGTGTTCCTGATCGGATTGATATCCGAACAAATCACATCGCTGACTTACGCGCGCCGCAGCGGCGCCGATCAAGCTGAGCACCCGTCGAAGAAGAGCATCACGTGAAACAAATCCGAAGCAAGCAGGATCTGGCCATCAACGGCGCTCCACCGGCGTTCGATTCGCCCGTTCACGTCGGGCGCCCGAACATCGGAAGTCGCGACGATTTCCTTGCGCGCGTCGGCGACATCGTCGACCGCCACTGGCTGACCAACAACGGTCCGGTCGTTCAGGAATTCGAGAGACGCATCGCAGGCTATCTTGGCGTTAAACACTGTGTGGCGATGTGCAACGGAACCATCGCGCTGGAGATTGCCATTCGTGCCCTGAAGCTGGAAGGCGAAGTGATTGTCCCATCGTGGACCTTCATTGCCACCGCGCACGCGCTGCACTGGCAGGAAATCACACCGGTTTTCGCAGATATCGATCCGGAGACGCACAATCTCGATCCGGCTGCAGTGCGCAGAATGATCACGCCGCGAACCAGCGGAATCATTGGTGTGCATTTATGGGGACGCGCGGCTCCCGTCGAAGAACTGCAAGCGATAGCAGACGAACACGGTCTTCAGCTTCTGTTTGACGCCGCGCATGCATTTGGCAGTACGCATGGAGGACGCCGCATCGGAGCTTTCGGACGGTGCGAAGTTTTCAGCTTTCATGCAACAAAAGCCTTCAACACGATGGAAGGCGGCGCAGTGACAACCAACGACGACGAACTCGCAGAAGCGATTCGCCTCATGCGTAACTTTGGCTTCGTGCACTACGACAAGGTTATCCATCCCGGCACAAACGGCAAGATGGTCGAGGTATGCGCGGCAATGGGTTTGTCCAATCTGAGCACTTTCGAGAGCACCGTTGCTACGAACCGGCGGCATTTTCACTCGTACGCCGACGCATTCGCCAACATTCCGGGAATCGATTTGGTCGGCTACGGACGAGCAGAGGCGAACACGCACCACTATGTCGTCGCTGAGATCGCTGCCGGCGCCGAATTGCGTGATGCAACCGTAAACGCTTTACATGCGGAAAATATTCTCGCCCGCAAGTACTTCTGGCCTGGGTGTCATCGAATGAAACCGTACAGCGATCTATTTCCCCACGCTGGGCTGCTGTTGACGAATACCGATGCGGTGTCCGGCCGGGTGATCATCTTCCCCACCGGAACTGCCCTTCCCGAAGGTGCTATCGATACCGCGGCGGCCGTTTGTCGAGAGGTGTTGACCGCTGGATGATCGCCGCAGTCATGCAGCCGTATTTATTCCCCTACATCGGCTACTTTCAATTGATGAGGGCAGTGGACGTATTCGTCTTCTATGACGATGTGCAGTACATGAAGGGCGGATGGATCAATCGTAACCGCATCCTCGTGAATGCCGCGCCAGGATGGTTAACGTTGCCTGTGAAACGAGAAGGTCTCGAACTTGACATCGACAAACGTTCCTATATCCGCGGTGCGCCGGATGAGAAAATCAAACGTCAATTGCGAGCAAGCTATACGAAAGCGCCTTACTTTGACGCAACTTATGCCCTCGTCGATGAGCTGCTTGGCAATCAAGAAGACAACGTCGCGCGGTTCAATGCTTATCTGCTCACGAAACTCGCGGAACATCTGGGATTGCGTTGTACATTCGCGACCTCCTCGCAAATTGCAAAGCCCGACTACTTGCACGGAGAACCGCGCGTTATCGACTTGTGCAGGCGCATCGGTGCTGATACGTATGTGAATTCGATCGGCGGACTGTCGCTTTACGATGGCCGGACATGGAAAACCGCCGGTATGGAACTGCGCTTTCTACGCTCAGAAGCGCATGACTATCCGCAATTCGGTGGGGTACGGGTGGGTTCGTTGTCAATTCTCGATGTGCTTATGTTCAATAGCGTGGAGCAGATCCAGGAGATGCTCGACCAATACGCGTTCGTCTTACCGGACGAAGTTGTGCCGCATGAGTTCTGAACACACGGCAATCGGCGGATATTTCGAACTGGATCGCGGAGGCGGACGTGGCCTCGGTCAGTTGGAGCAATGTCACGGATTCCAGTCGGCGCGGGCGGCTGTGTTCGCTGTGCTTTCGCAGGCGCCCGTTGACGTTCTATGGGCTCCGAACTACGTCTGCGGCGCCTTGAACGATGCGCTACGCGCCAGCGGCGCTTCGGTCAAGCGCTACAGTTTGACGAACGAACTCGGAGTTCCGGGCGATCTCGAGGTGCGGGCGCGAGATCGCATCGTGGTCGTCGACTACTTCGGCCTCGCCAGCCGGAGCGTGCGGGCCTCCATCGTTCGCCATGGCGAGTCAAAAGTGATTGTCGACGCGGCGCAATCGCTATTCTTTCCATATGCCGATGCGGCGACCACGATATTTTCGCCACGCAAATTCGTCGGTGTTCCGGATGGTGGTTTTGTTTCTTCACGAGCGACGATACCCTCGCCGGAATCAGCCGATGAAGACGCTTCGATTCGCCGATGCGCCCATTTGCTCAAGCGGTTGGCCGGCGACGTAGAAGGCGGTTACGCAGATTTTCAGCGTGCCGAGACCTCCCTGAGCGACATGCGGATGCGGTCAGTCTCTCGGTTGACGCTTGCACTGCTGGGCCGCGTTGACGGTGAAGCCGTACAGCGCAGGCGTGTCGAAAACTATCGCTTGCTCCAAGAATTATTGGAAGGAGCCTTTGAAATTCCGCCCCTTCCCAACGGATGCGTCCCGCTGTGCTGTCCGGTAGCGGTCGACAGCGCGAGCATCGTTCGACCTTATCTCGCCGAACAGCGTATTTACACACCCAACTACTGGCCGGATGCGGAGATTCCCGCGAGCGACGCGGTAGCATTGCGGCTTCGCGACTTCACGGTTTATCTTCCCTGCGACCAACGCTACGGCGAATCTCATATGCGCCGGGTCGCGCGCACCATTCTCGCGTCGAGGCAGCTATGAATATTCGCGGAAAATCCGTGGTCCTACGGGCAATCGAGCGGCAGGATTTGTCGCACCTCAATTTTTGGGCGAACGACCCCGACGTGCAGGAAATGTTGGGCGGCTGGCATTTTCCGACCAACCACCAGGATCAGGAGAAGTGGTTTGCAGGATTGAGTTGCACTTCGAACGATCAGCGATTCGCCGTGGAAACCAAGGAACTGGGCCTCATCGGAACGGCAAATCTCGTTTCCATTGATTGGAAGAATCGAAACGCGTTCCACGGCATGGCGCTAGGCGATGCGGAGCACCGTGGCAAGGGCTTGGGACGCGATACGATCATGGCGATCATGCGTTACGCCTTCGACGAACTCGGCCTGCAACGGTTGGACACCGACATCATCGAATACAATGAAATTTCGCAGCAAGCGTATGTCGGCCGGTGCGGATGGAAGGAAGAAGGCCGACGTCCGAAGTGGTACTTCAGGAAGGGTCGCTATTGGGACAAGATCATGGTCGGAATAACCGCTGATCAGTACCGATCGCTTGTGGATGCCAATGGGTATTGGCGCAACCCATGAGCGTGTCAGCGTCGACAATGTCCATGGACGCATTTTTGTATGAAATGGCGGTCAAAGGCTTTGTTGTTTTTTCAAATATGGTTCCCGAGCTGCTGGTTGCGAAGCTTCGCGACGAGATCGCCGCTTGCCAGCACGAGTGTCTGGCGTGGGCGAAAAAGAACGGCGTCGACGAAGGCATGGACGGCGCAGCGCATCACGTCGTCGGTGGGGGCGAAGGTCTGAATGAACTGCTTTTCTTGATGTTGCTCGACGACTACATCAAAGCCTATTTCGAAGGAGAATACATCCTGAATTCTTTCGGCGCGGTCAGCAACAATCCGCAAGGTGAGAAAGCGTATTCACACGGTTTGCGCTACCACCGCGATGTCCGCACCTTCTCCGGCGGCTTTCGGCTGATGCTGAACATGATCATCACCCTCGATGACTTTACGACGGCGAACGGCGCCACTCGTATCGTGCCAGGTACTCACCGGGTCGCCGAAAAACCGACTGAGGACTATTTTCAGCGCAACGCGATCCAGCTGATTGCGCCCGCCCGCAGCATTGTCGTATTCGATTCGAATTTGTGGCATTCGGCGTCGCCGAATCTTACCAATATGCCACGTCGGGCGCTTACGCTCACGTTCACCCGGCCATTCGTGAAGCAACAGATGGATTATCCGCGTATGTTGGGAGAAGATTTCCCGCCTAACGATCGCGTGCGTCAGATTCTCGGCTACAACGCACGCGTTCCAGCCAGCTACGACGAATGGTATCAGCCGCCGGATAAGCGCATGTATAAACCGGGCCAAGGTTGACGGATTTTCCGATGCGTGACCATAACGACGAATACCAGGACAACCAAGCGCGTAAATACGCGTACGACTTCGACGCCGTTATACGCGGTTACATGATGCGGACGTTCGCGCCTTTTTTTCCTCAAGGCAAAGCTTTAGAAATCGGCTGCTACGACGGTGCTTCCACCTCGCTTTTCGCCGAGCGATACGATGATCTATCAGTACTCGAAGCGGCCGACGAACTGATAGCATTGGCACGTACAAGAGTCCGTCCCGCCGTAAAATTTATCCACGGGACCATCGAAACAGCCGAATTCGATGCGATATACGACGCCATTTTCCTAGTTCACACGCTCGAACATATCGATGACGCGGTAACCAGTCTCTCCCGCATCGAGCGCTGGCTTGCGCCCGGTGGACGACTGTTCATCGTGGTGCCGAACGCCGACGCGCCGTCGCGACAGATTGCCGTGCGTATGGGTCTCATTGCGACGAATCAGTCGGTGACCGAGGGTGAGCGACAGCACGGGCACCGACGCACCTACAGTCTCGACACCTTGGAATTCGATGCGAGGTCGGCAGGATTGAATATCCTGGCTCGCGGCGGCATCTTTTTCAAACCGTTCGCGAATTTCCAGTTCGATTTGCTCATCCGTCACAAGGTCATCGATCAAGCCTACCTCGATGGCTGCTACGCGCTTGGGATGTGCTATCCGCAGTTGACCTCGAGTATTTATCTCATTTGCACGCGGCGCTGAGCGCGTGACGACGCGGCAAAGAACATGTTGAAGCGGCGCGCATTCATGGCGACCGTATGGAGCGCCGTCGAGCTCATCCTTCGGCAAGGTGTGCAGTTCGCCACCGCGATAGCGTTGGCACGGCTGCTCACGCCGGAGGACTTCGGGTTGTTCGGGTTGATTCTGCTATTCACTGCAATCGCGAACGCGTTCGCTGACGGCGGCTTTTCGGCCGCGCTAATCCAGCGTCAGGACACGACCAAACTGGATGAGTCGACAGTCTTTTGGTTCAACATCGTCGGCGGTCTGCTGGTATCCGCGTCCATTTTTTTCGGCGCACCCTTGATTGCCGCCTTTTATACCCAGCCAACACTCGCTCCGCTTTCACGATTGATGTCGCTCACCGTGCTCTTCGGCGCATTGTCGTCGATTCACGTCACTTTGTTGACGAAGCATCTCGATTTCCGCACGCAGTCCGCCGTGGGTTTTGGCGCTGCCGTGATCTCAGGGGTGACTGCGGTAGGCGTCGCACTGGAGGGCGGCGGGGTTTGGGCGCTCGCTATCCAATCGGTCGCCATGACGGGCGCAACGACGACGCTTTTGTGGCTGTCGAACCGCTGGCGTCCAAGCGCGGAGTTTTCTTGGTCATCGGCAAGGAGACTAGCCGGTTTCGGCGGATTCCATTTCGCCTCGACGCTCATGGACATGATTTACAGCCGGCTCTACACGTTATTTATCGGCAAAATGCATGGTATTCGTTCACTTGGCTACTACTCCAATGCCGACCTTACAAGACAGATTCCTTCTGGAATGCTGATCGGCGTAATGTCGCGGGTGACATTCCCGACGTTCGCGTTGGTGAACGGCGATCACGATAAGCTGCGTCGCGGTATGCAGCTGTCTATCCGCTGCATGATGCTGCTGAACGTGCCGATGATGCTGGGCATGGCGGCTGTCGCAAAACCGCTGGTGTTCGTGCTGTTTGGGGCGAAGTGGCTTCCCTCGGTGCCCGTGTTGCGACTGCTCTGCCTAGCCGGCATATTGCTGCCGCTTCATGTTCTCAATTTGAATGTGCTCATGGCGCTTGGACGATCGAAGTTGATGTTTCGTCTTGAGGTAGTGAAGAAGTTGACCGGCGTCGCACTGCTGGCTGTGGGCAGTTCGCGTGGCATCGTGGGCGCTGCCTGGGCAATGGCGATTTTCAGTGTGATCGGCTTGCTGATGAACACGCATTTCACAGGGAAGTTGCTCAATTACGGAGTAGTCAAGCAGTTGCGCGATTGCTGGCCGATATTCGCCGCAGGCGCCGTGATGGCCGTAGTGTTGCACTTCGCGTCAGCAGCGTGGGCCACCGATGCGGCGCTGAAGTTGCTGGGGCTAGTCGGGCTTGGCATTATCATTTTCGCAGCCTGCGTGTGGTTCGGGCGCATGGAGGCGATGCAGGAAATTTTCCGGCTCTTGTTTCCGCGCCACGAAGCGACTTTCCTTCGCGAAGGTGAGTCGCACGAATCATGAACTCGTCGTCCCGGGTGACTGTTTGCCTGCTCACGTGCAACCATGTGCGTTATATCCGGCGCTGCTTGGACAGCGTCGTTTCGCAGTTCGACGACTTGAACGTCGAAGTCATTGTCGGGGACGATTGTTCGGACGATGGTACCAGCGACATCGTCGCCGACTACGCACTACGTTTCCCGGGGGCGATCCAGCACATCCGCCGCGGAAAGCGCTTAGGCGGCTCTGAAAACTACATGGACGTCTTGCGGCGAGCATCGGCACCGTATATCGCGCATCTGGATGGTGACGATGCGTGGCTGCCGGGTAAGCTCAAGCAACAGATTGCTATCCTCGATGCGGATGCGGGGTGTTCGGCGGTCTATTCGAATGCTGTCACGATTGCGGAAAACGGTGAACGTATTGGCATGTTCAATTCCCTGCATGGAGAGCGAATCGATATTTCGTATTTGGTGTGTAAAGGAAATTTCCTGTGCAACAGCTCCATGTTATTCCGGGCCGCCTTGCTTCCGCGAGTTTTCTCAGTCGTCGGCCCGGTGCTCGATTACCGTATGCATCTCCTGTTCGCCGAAGCGGGACATCTGGTTCAGATCGCCGAGCCGCTGGTCGAATATCGGGTCAACTCGGTCGGCTCAATGGTTTCACAGGCGAACAACTTAGTGCGCACGCTGTATTGGGAAGCGGTCTTGTCAGCGAAATCTTATGTCGATGTATCCGTCTATCAAGCAGGCATCATTGATTTTTTGCGGCGTGTCATCTTTCGTGTAGCGCGGACGCGGCAATGGCAGATCCTCCGCGAATGGTTTCCTCGCGTTTATGCGGAATCTCCGGCGGGCATAGCATGGACATCAATGTTGCTTGCGCTGGCAGTCGTTTCAAAGTTGACGACGCTTACATTCCGTGCAGCCGGTCGGATGATTGGTTTCGGCGACAAGATTCTTTATCAGGTCTGACCGGATACTGGATATGAACTTAATCAAGTTGGCGCGATACGCGATGGCCGGATGGGTGCCATTCGGCCCCCGTCACTGTTCCGTCTGCAATCATCGCGTATGGCAATTCATGCCGTATGGCAGAGGTTCCCGTGGCGTGCCGCGGCTGATGAATGCGCTCGAGGTCATTGGCAGTGACGTGGATCATTTCGAATGCCCCCGCTGCGGGGCGCACGACCGCGAACGCCATTTGCTGTTGTACTTCAAGTCGGCGGGATTGTTCCGGCGACTGCCGTGTCTTGATGTCCTCCATTTCGCGCCCGAAAAACGATTGGCGCGAGTATTCCGCGCCCTTTCGTCGAAATCGTATATACGTTGCGATCTGTATCCGGCGCACGACGAAATTCGCAAGGTCGACATGTTGGCCATGCCGTTTGCGGATCACTCTTTTGATCTGCTGATTGCCAATCATGTGCTCGAGCATGTTGCGGATGATGCCGCTGCGCTCCGCGAAATCCACCGCGTACTGAGGCCGGGGGGGTACGCCGTTTTGCAAACACCCTACAGTAGAGTCTTGCACCGGACATGGCAGGACCCGGGCATTGTCACGGAGTTCGCTCGCGCCCAGGCATACGGCCAAGGAGATCACGTGCGTTTGTTTGGCCGGGATATCTTCGAGCGATTCGCGTCAAGCGGCTTGCAATCATGTGTTGCCAGTCATTCGGACGCGCTCGGCGATACGGATTTCGATGTATTCGGTGTAAATCCGGAAGAGCCGTTCTTTCTTTTCCAGAAACCGCTCAACGAATCCTTGGCAGGCCGCGCGCGAACAACAAGCGGAGCTTGAAAGGAAAGACACGAAAAGGGCGAAAGTATTCGCGCGCAGTCGTCGTACGCGACTGTTGCACTCGTTTGCGCAACCCGCGGAGTCGCGACACGTTCCCTATGCAACTATATAGCGCACCCCAATAGATCTCCGAGAAAATGCGCGGTTTTGCGCGCAAGCAAGCGAGCAAGAAACCCTCCGCGAGCAGTAACAGTAGATGCAACAGCAGCAACGGCCAGATAAGGACTGTCGGTGTGCATATGATCATCGAATAGGTCTTATTGCGTTCGCTCAATCGGCGCCTTCTGAACGTTGAGGTCGGCGATTGCGGACTCTCGCGTTCGCCGCTGAAACTTGCGCCTTGACGGTGCCGATAGCCGCTCCTGGCGGCCACACGAATCGGCCAGCCGCGTAAACGCGCCAGGCAGCACAGGTAGAGATCTTCGGCGATCGACTCGAACCACACCGGAAATCCGCCCAAGATGACCCAGTCTTCTCGCCGCATCAACAGGCAGGCTCCGATGACCATGGCGACGTCGGCGCGCGAACTGTCCATATTCGGGATGGGATTGTAGAAGAGGTCGAGCAAGCAACCACGATCGACTAATTTTCCGGTGACCCAATCGCATTGAGGCAACGTTGCTATGCCGGTGACCGCGGTGGATCCAATAGTCTCGCGAAGCGCAGATAGCGCATCGGGCAGCAAGGCCGCATCGTTGTTAAGCAGTAACACGTAGTCACCCCGCGCCCGTTCGGCCATGCGGTTATTGGCGACGCAGAATCCGACGTTCTCCGCGCTTTCGATCACGATGACCTGCTCGAACTGAGCGAGTACGCGAAGTGAGGCGTCCGTGGACGCGTCATCGTGGACAATGATCTCGGTTGTGTGGTCACCGGACTGATTCAGGATCGACTGAATGCAGTCGTGAAGCATCGCTTCCCCGTTGTAGTTAGCAATGCAAACCGAAAATGTCGGCGTCGTGCTGCTCATGTCGCGTCTGCAAGCAATTCGCCGTATGCGACGGCATAGCGCGCGGCACAGTCGCTCCATGTCCCTACTTCCTGCCGTACTTGGGCGCGCGCCGCCGTGCCGATCGAGGTGTTCGTTTCCGCCGATTCCAACGCCAATATGGCCGCTTCGAATTCCCTCGCACTGTCGACCAGCCAGCCGGTTTGTTGGTGGCGAAGCAGGTCTTCATGGGCTGCAAGCCGGGTCGCGATGATCGGCAACGCCGCCGCCATGGCTTCCAACATGACTTGTGGACGTCCCTCGGAATGGCGACTCAAGGTTATCAAGCCGTGGGCGATCGGAAACCATTCGGCACGCAAATTTTCAGGCGTCGCCGGACCGTGGTACACAATCCAGTCCGGAAACTGCATTTCCTCGACGAGCGGCCCGAACAGATGCAGAGTTCGCTGCCGGTCCTTAAATACAGCTTTGCCCCACTCGAACAGATCACCGATCTTGTCCCGCGTAACGCGTGCGACAACGAGCCACTGCGATGATCGTTGCGCGACTAAGCGCCGCTGCAGGGCGAACCACGTCGGGTCGATCCCGAATGCGATATGCCTGACTTTCGCGACCCTGCCGAAAATTCGCGTCAGATCGGGCATCATCCATTCGGCGTTGGGACATATCATCACTTTGCGATGCCGGCAGATGCGCCGCATCAGCGCCGGCATGCCCGGGAGCGAAAGAAGGCGCATGTCCGCCCCCAACACGGTGACAAGAGCAGGTCGACCGTTCTTTGGTAGAGGAAGGGCGTTTTGCAGCCAGTTGATGTGATAAATGTCGGTCAGTTCGCGACGGTACATGCTGCGCAGCCGCCTCAATAAGGCCACGGCCGTGAGCAAAGCGCGCAACGGGCGACGTCGAAGCAGTTGTGCAATGCCGCCGGCTCCGACAAGTTTCGCGAACCAGTGGTCGTCTGCAGGGGAGCAAACGCGATGTACCGCAGGGTGAACTTCTCCGGGGGGTGCCCAGAATGCAAGCATAAGATCTTCGCGCGCTGCCAATGCATCAGCGAGGTGGCGGATGAACAGCCCGCGCCAGTCGTTGAGATCTGCCGGATACGAGGTGCTGACCATCAACACGTTTGTCGACATTGCGTTTCGCCGATCGATCCAATCAACGCGCACTCACTTCACCTGAGCGGCGAAAACGCGGTTTTTTTTTCGGTGCGTGTGTCCCCGTTGACTTCAAGTTTTCGTACGCGCCACTCGATGCGCTCAAGCAGTCGGCGATTAGTTGCCATGAGATCCGCCAGAAAACCCATCATGAACAGCAAGAAGCCCAGTGTCAGACATAGAGCCGCGAAAATCACCGACTGGACGTGGCCGCCTCCGTCGCCGGTAAACGTGTACACAAGAAAGCGGACGCCGGCAGCCAGCCCTACCACCGTGAACAGGCTGCCCAGCAGGCAAAAAAACAGCATCGGGCGATAGGTTGCGAAAATGCGAACGATAGTGCTCAGCGAACGCACGACATAGCTGCTTATGCTCTTAACCAATCTTGACGGACGCAAATCCGGGTTGGTTCGAACAGGCACCGACAGCACGCGAATATTGCTGCGCCCTGCCTGAATGATTGTTTCCAGAGTGTAGGTGTAGGAATTGAACACGTTGAGGCGCAACGCGACGTCACGCGACATCGCGCGGAAGCCGCTGGGTGCATCGGCAATCGTCGTTCTCGAGGCCAGTCGCACCACCAAGCTTCCGATCGCCTGCAAGCGACGTTTGATCCATGAGAAATGACGGGTGGTACTTATCGGCCGCGCGCCGATGACGAACTCGGATCGCCCATCCAAGATTGGCTTGACGATAGTTTCGATATCCCGCGCGTCATATTGATTGTCGGCATCCGTGTTGACTATGACGTCGGCCCCGCAGTTCACGGCCGTATCGAGTCCGGTCATGAAGGCCGCTGCAAGCCCGCGGTTGCTCGGATGCTTTACGACGTGGTCGACGCCGAGTTTATGAGCTACGTCGGCGGTGTCGTCGGTTGAACCATCGTCGATGACGAGCCACTCGACGCGGTCGAATCCGAACACCGCGCGAGGAAGCGCGGCTACGCTGACCGGCAGCGAATTCGCTTCATTGAAGCAGGGAATCTGGATGATCAGCTTCATCGGTTGTCGGCCGCAAATAAACGTTAGTCTAGGGCTTCGCGCCGTTGGCGGGTAGCTGAGTATCGTTGGTGTTGGGTAGTTGTTGCGGCTGAGCATCAGTCGCCGCCTTGCGAAGCTGTGCGATGTCGTTATCGAGTGAGCCGTACCTGTTCAAAGCGCCTAAGGCGTCAATCTCATGGCGTGCTTCGTCGAAACGGCGCATCACGATCAGGAACTTGATGAGGTTCTCGCGATAGACGGGAACCGTGGGGCGCGATTGGACTACATAGCGAAACATGCGTTCTGCCAATTGAGGATCGCCGAGCTCGAGGTAGGCGAAATCCGCGTAAGCCGATACGAGGTTGACCTCGCCGTCCGATCGCGCCAATGCGGCCGTGAATGCATTCAAAAGCTCCTGGCGCTGCACGGGGCAATCGCCGCGCAGCTGCGCATGCAACAAAAAATGGAGTGCGCCGATATCTTGCTGAGAAGGTGGTTGCTCGCGCAGGTCGTCGGTCAATGTCTGCCACAGTTTTGGTTCCACCGCACCGCGCGTTTTGCAGTCGAGATAAATCAGTGCCTGCAATCCGGCTATGCCGGCGTTCGGTTTGAATGCGGATCTCTCAAGAATAATGCGAGCTTCGCGGAGCAGCGGAGAGCCCGCGTCTTTTACACCGACTACGATCAGCGAGCGTGCCAGTTCGTATTGCGCGCGTATTGAGTCCGGTCGTTTCTCGGCCTCCGATAGCGCGAGCCGCAGCGGGTGAGACCATTCCTGCGCACGCAGCAGTGTGGTAAAGGATATGAAAACGATGAAGCAGGTCGCTAACGCCGTGCGTATATTAACCCTCGATACCACCGGCTCGAGCGCTATCGGCGAGGCGACCGCGAGCAGTACCCCGACGGATGCGAAATAGTTGCGATGTTCGAAAACCAATTCAAGCGGGATGATCGTTGCGGTCAGCACGTGGCCGGCAAAGAACCACAGAATTCCGATGCATAACAAGGGGCGCCGTATCCGTTGCCATATCGCGATCCCGAAAAGGCTCAACAGGGCGGCGATGGCCATCCACGTGGTTTGCGGATTGGTCAGACTGCGCGAGAGAACGAGATCGTCGTGATAAAACGACAGCTGATCGAGGTTGGGCAACAGCGTCCAGCATATGTAGTCGACAAGAACACGAGGTTCTGTCATCAAGCGCTCTGTGATGGAGAACGCACGCGCGTTCTTTACCGAAGCGAAGTCCCAATGCGCTATCCAAGTTAAGCCGACGATTAGCGGAGCCAGGAGAAAAACGGTGTGCGTCAACAATGTCGCGCTGCTGAGTTTCCCGTCGCGATTGCGGAATCCGGTCACCGTTAATTCGATGCAGACGGTATAGAGCGGAAGCGTTACCGCAGATTCCTTGGTCAGCAAACCAAGTAACGTAAAAACGCCCAAGCTGCCAAGCAGTCGCACGAGGCTGCGCCTGCCCTGGTATTCGCGTTGACGCGCGTGCAGGTAGGCGATCAGTCCGCCAAACACGAAAATATTCGCCAAGGCTTCCAGTCGCTGCGAGACGTACGCGACCGCGGTGAAATTGATGGGCAGAAGCATCCAGATGCCAGCAAGCACTGCCGCGGCGGCGGCTGTTTCGTGTTTTGCTAGCGTGTCCGGTGCGCCCCCGCCGATGATTTTCCGGAGCGTGAAGAGTTGGCGTAGTAAAAAAAACAACAGCAAGCCATTACTAAGATGAATGACGACGTTGGTCAACTTCACCCAGAATGGATCGAGTCCGGAAAAGTAGTAGTTGATCGCAAACGTAAGCATGCCGATCGCGCGGAACTGGTTGGCTCCCGCCTGCGATAGCGCGGCTCGCGTTAGACTTCGCAAGTCAAGCGATGTCATGTGGACATCGGTGTTATCTACGAAATAGTAGGCGTCGTCGAAGATGTAGCCGCCAAACAGGGCAGGGATGTACACGCAGGCGGTCAGGAGCATCAAACCGGCGATAAGCAGCGATCCGCGCTGATTGGGCGACAAACGTTGCCAGAGAGAATTAAATGTCATGCAGGTGGTGTCGCGGGCGCGTAGTTAGGCAATCTGGCGACGCTAAAGCTGTGGAACGGAGCCCGAGCTCGCCGTCGCCTGTTGTAAGAGAGACCTGACTCGAGCGGTTTCGTCTTGCCAGAAATTCATCCGGCCGAGCAACCACTCGTGGAGCGACGCCGACGAGAGATGAATCCGGGTTTTCGGTAGCGGGTGGTTTGCAACGAAACGATCGAGGTGCTGCAATCCGAGGTCCGCACGCCCGGCATCGCCTAGCAATGACGCCTGCTCCAAGGCGAGCGACAGTGTCGGCAACGCGTCGACCGCTGACTCGAAATCTGTCAATGCCTTGTCGATTTCGCCCTTGTTTAAATCCACGAGGCCCTGCAAATGCGCGAAATCCTGAAGGCGACCGGGCGCTCGCGCAAAGTTCGAATTCTGTTCCGCTGCACGGAGCAGGCGTTCGATGATCGACAGGTCCAGTCCCCGGCATTGGTTCTCCCTCGCCTTTGGGATCGCCTCGGAGAGCCAGTTGAAGTCCAGGGCAGCGGCCGCCGGATTGTATCTGATGGCGGTTTCCGCTTCGCTGACGGAGTCAAAGTTCAGTGCGCCGTTTGCGCATTCGGCGTCAAGCAAATTGAAGGTCAGCTGTGGCTCATGAGGATGCAACTTGATGGCTTGTCGCAGACGACTCTGGGCCGCATCGATCGCGCCCAAGGCAATTTCGAATTGCGCAGCGTAGGCTTGCGCTCGCGGCGAAACCGGATTCCGGTCCGCCCACGCCATGGCCAGCCGGCTGGGATTTCCCCATGTTAGTGCTCCTATGCGTGCGTCGAAACAAAGCAGACACAGAATGGCGGCAGCGCCGACGATTCGCGGCAATGCAAAGGAACCTGACCGTTTCAGCCAGAACGATAAGGGCCAGAAAACGAACAACGAAGGAAGATAGTTGCGATGCTCGAAATACAGCTCGAGTGGAATGAATGTCGACTCGAGCGCATGCGCTGTGGCAAAAAACAGAACCGAAAATGCAAAAACCGGCCAGCGGACGCGGGACATCCATGCAAAGACCAATAATGAGAGTATTGCCACCAACGCGACCAATGTCGTTGGCGGATCGAGTATTCCAAGTGACGCCGCAAAATCGTCATGGAACACGCCGTGTGAAATGGGCCTGGGCAATACGAGCAGGCGTATGTAGTCGAACAACACGCGAGGTTCAGTAAGCAACCGCTCGCCCAATGTCCATGGCCTTACGTCGTTCGCTGTCTGAACAAACGTCGGCATCGCGACGAGCAGGCCGACAATCAGAATCAGGATCGGCAGTCCTAGCAAGCTGCGGCGCACCCAAACGAAGGACCTCTCGCGCGATTGGATGGAATCTCGCAATAGGGTGTGTTCCGCGACGAGCAACAGCAGTGGCGTAAGCAATCCGTTGGCTTTGGCGAGTGCGGCCAGCGCTGTGCATGCCCATGCGCCGACAATCAACCAAACCACACCCACAGTCTTTTTTTTGCGCGCAATCCAAGCCTCTCGCCCATGGAGCCATGCGAGAAAGGCAAGCATGACGAAGGTCGTCGCCAGCATGGCTTCGCGTTGGACAATGTACAGTACGGTCGAGAGCTGGATCGGGTGGAGCAGCCAGATGCACGATCCCAGAAGCGCAACTGCGCGGCCATCTCCGGATCCGCCCGCGGCACGATGCAAGCGCAGCATCAACACCGAGAGCAAAACGCCGTTCAGAAGATGAAGAAGTATGTTTGTCCGAAGAAAGGGCTCGCTGGCGGCGGGCCAGGTGCGCGCGTCTATGAGGAACGTCAGCAGCGAGAGAGGGCGCCCAATGGGATCGCCTAAACCCGACGTCAAATAAAGCGCCAACGTTGACCAGTTGTGGACACCTCCATACTCGCCGAGCGCAGGTAGATTGACGTAGTCGTCGAACAGGAATCCGCCATGAAGCCCCGGCGCGAACGCCCATGCGGCGGCGGCGAGCACGAGAAGTTGCGCGATGAGAAAGTGGCTGCGCCGCATTGGCGGATGCTAAATGAAAAAGGGCCGCGTAAGCGGCCCTTTTTTGTTCAGCTGAACTAGGATCAGTTCGAGCCCGTGCGGCAGATCGTCGGCAGCCACTTCGGCGAAATGGCCGAAGAACATTTCCAAACGGTGCTGCCGGCGGTCGCGCCGAAGGTCGGCGAGAACGTCAACGTCTGACTTGAGATCGACTGGTTAGCTTTGTTGCCGTAGGTCACAGCGATCACGCCGTTGGTCACGGCTAGCTGCGTCGTAAACTTGCCGTTGATGGAAGCCGCGAGCGCCAGACCAGCGGATGTGTTGTTCGTCGGAGCGTGACCGGCGTTGCTGTAGAACTCGGCAACGGCTGTCTTGGCGCCATCAGAGAGAACCGCGCCTTCTGAAACCTGCGAACGGATGGTGTAGTCCTGGTACGCCGGCAATGCGATCGCCGCCAGGATGGCGATGATCGCGACGACGATCATCAGTTCGATAAGCGTAAAGCCTTGAACCTTCTTCATGGTGTTTTCCTCGATATCAAGTTAGCTAACTTAAGGTGATTGCCCCAAAGATCCCGTCGGCATCTCGCGAGCGTTCTGTCCTTAGGACTTCTACGAGCGCGCGACGGAATGCTCAGTAAACGGAAAAGCAGATTCCGTGCCATTCCAGAAAACGCTGATTTCGCTCGAATTGCTGTCCGGCCGCGGTCGTGCCCGACACGGAAAGTTGGCTTGTGACGTTTTTGGTCAGGAAAATCAGTTCGAGCCAGGTCGGCACATCGTCGGTAGGTAGCGGGGGCTGATCCCTGTACCAGCCGAGCACGTCCACAAGATGCCGGAATGAGTCGAACTCACATCCGGTGTGAGGTTGACCTGGCCGTTGAGGATGGACTGGTTCACTCTTGGCCCGGCAAAGGTGACAACCACCGTTCCAGCAGTCACCGTCACGGCGCTCACGTATTTGCCGCTGATGGAGGTTGGCCCGGGCAAGTCCGCGGAAGCGTTGTCCGTCGGCAGCGTGCCGCGCTGCGCGAAGAAATTCCAAACGCCCAAACGTGCACCGTCGGCCAGCGAAATACCTTCGGTGATTTGCGAGCGAATTACATAATCTTGATAGGCGGGAATGGCGATCGCGGCAAGAATGGCAATGATCGCCACCACGATCATGAGTTCAATCAACGTGAAGCCCTTGCTGGACTTGCCCATATGACAGACCCCTAGGAATCCCCTACTGCAGCATAAGGGTATGCAAGACGCCTGCCACCAACCAAAAAATGACGCTACACTAATCGATACCCAACTTTTTCAGCTTGTAGCGCAACGCTCGGAATGTGATGCCGAGCTTTTTTGCTGCCGCCGTTTTGTTGTAACGGGTTTCTTGGAGCGCCTTCATGATCGCCTCGCGCTCGAGATTGCTGATATATGAATCAAGGCCGCCGTCGCCGTCGCTGCTTTCCACGTCTTCTATTTCTTCCAATGATTCTTTGGGCGCGGCGGTTGCGGCGGCGGGCGACAGGCGAAGATCTTCGGATTTAATAAGATTGTTCTCGCAAAGTGCCACAGCGCGTTCGAGGACGTTTTCGAGTTCGCGGACGTTGCCGGGAAACGCGTAGGCCAATAGGGACGCTAGGGCTTCGGGCGTCAGTTTGGCGGGGGGTTGGCCATGTTCCTGTCCCAAACGCTCCAATACACGACCGGCAAGCTTAGGCACGTCTTCCCGTCGTTCCCGCAATGGGGGTACACGCAATTCGATCACATTAATGCGGTAGTACAAGTCTTGCCGAAACTGGCCACTTTCGACCAGTCTCGCCAAGGACTTGTGCGTTGCCGACAAAATGCGCACGTCGACTGGTACTTCAGCGCGTCCCCCTATCGGCCGAACCGCCTTTTCCTGAATTACTCGGAGAAGCTTGACTTGCATGTGGATCGGCAATTCGGCGACTTCATCGAGAAATAGCGTTCCGCCGTTTGCGGTCTGAAAGAGTCCGTCTTTGTCGCCCTGCGCACCGGTGAAGCTGCCTTTCTTGTGCCCAAAGAATTCCGATTCCATCAATTCGGAAGGAATCGCGCCGCAGTTGACGGGAACAAATGCGCCCGACGCGCGCGGGCCCTGTTCATGGATCAGCCTCGCGACGAGCTCTTTACCCACGCCGGATTCGCCGCTGATGTAGACAGGCGCTTGGCTTCGAGCCAGCTTACCGATCGTTCCGCGCAAGGTTTGGATCGCTGGCGAATCGCCGAGCATTTTGGCGGCGCCTGCACTCGGGGGTTCGACTTTGCGCTGTTCGGCAAGCTTCATTGCCGTCTGCACCAGGCGACGAAGCATGTTGATGTCGACAGGTTTCGAAACGAAATCGAACGCACCTGCTTTCAGTGCAGAGACGGCCGCATCGACATTTCCATACGCAGTGATCATGGCCACCGGCGTTTCGGGATACCGGGTAGCTATCAGTTCGATCAATTCCTGACCGTTGCCGTCCGGCAAATTCATGTCGGTAAAGCATAGCGAAAATGCTTGTTCCGCAAGCCGCTCTTTGGCTTCGGTTACATTGCTAGCGGTAAGCACGGCAAGACCCATGCGACCAAGCGTGATGGTGAGCAGTTCGCGAATATCGCGTTCGTCGTCGACTACCAGTACCGATTGCTTGGTCATGTGATTGAGACTCGGATGTTCATGTCGGATAGCGCCGGGGAATTGTGATCGAATTCTCGTTCGTATGCGATGCACACCACCGGCTAGCCCGGCGGGGGTTCTACCTTATACAAATAGACGGAGTAGCCGCCGTCGACGAAATGCTTCTTCTCCACGAAGGAGGCAGCAAGACGTCGATACGCTGCCGCCTCCCAAGGATACTGGTCAGCGTGTTCGAGGTACCGGCGATACATTCCTTCGCTTAGAACGACATATTCCACGCCGTTCGCGACATACCAAGCCGGCGGCTGGTCGATTGCACGCTCCAGCCGAACAAGGTGAAATGCATTTCCGTCGAGATACGGCGAGTAAGATTCAACCGCGATCGTAGAACGCGGGGGAATGTTGCGCTCGATCCATTCGCGAGAGGTGGTCCGGCTGTCGACAGTGCGAATCGACACGATCTGCCGAACATCCGCCAGAAGCGGGGACGTGACTAGGCACAGGGCTATAAAGGGGGGTGCGATCGTTTTCAGCTGCTGTCCGACGGTAGATTCGCTCGAGTTACGGATCCAGTTGACGATGTCAACGGTAGCGCATGCCGCGAGAATGCACAGGGCAGGAACCACCGGCAATGCGCTTCGTCCATTTTTCACCGCGAACAAGCTGACGATGAGCAGATATACGAGCGTTGTTGCCGTTACGACGATCTCGGGAGCTCGCCGCGAACGCACCGAACGGATCATCTGAATGACGGCTAACGGAAAAGCAAGCGTCATTTGTGTCCACAGTTCGCGCGCATACCAGAAGGGTCCTCCTGCATCCATACCGGCATGGCCGCCGCTTCCGTAACTGGAGAGTTGCTCGGAAAAGCGACGAAGCGCGGCTGAGACTTCCAACACGGTATAAGGCGTGGCGACAAAAAAAACCAGAAGACCGAAAACCGCTGCAGCGAGGCATCGCGCCAGCTTTCTCGAAACGCGAGACGGATCGAGCGCACAAGCGACTGGCAGGCATGTGGCCAGCAGGATCCCATTCGGTTTGCACGCGGTTGCCGCCGCCAGACACGCGGCTGTAAGGAAATATGTTTTCCAAGAGCCCTTCGTCGCGATCCCGCACGCACCGGCGAGTGCGAACACTCCGAAAGCGGTAACGAAGATATCCGGTGTGACGAAACGAGATTGACCCACCGCCAACGGGCAAACGGCGATCAAAACCGCAGCGATTAATCCGGCACGCTCATCACGCGCAACGCGTCCCGCGATAAAGGTGCCAGCGACAGTCAGCACGCCGAAAACCACCGTTACCCATCGGAATAAAACAGTCAGCTGCACCGACGGCGCGAATGCGCTACCCATGACCTGTGCATCGATCGGCTGGACGGCATCAGCGTGCCCGCCGAAAAAACGAAGTACCCCCAAATAACTATGCGCTGCCGCAAGATTCAAGTAGTAGAACAGGCCCGGGTAGTCGAAAGCGGCGGGTCGCAGATTGCCCGTCGCATACATGCGTTCGGCAATATTGATGTTGAACGGTTCGTCCGGATGATAAATGTACGGAAGGTCGAAAAAGGCTCCGCAAAGCCGAATCGCGGCCGCCAACAGCATGACGATAGCGAGTGCCGGAGCTTTCCAGCGGGCGCGTTGAGCGGTGGTAATTATCGCGTCATTCGGGTTCGTCGCAATTCTCCGTTCAACGATGGATGACGACGGCCGGGCCCGAAAGTGTAATGCGGAAGCAACTTCCGCCGCCTGCCACGGGTACGTACTCGAGTACGGCTTGATTGGCATCGCACATCGTCCGCGCAAGATACAGTCCTAGGCCGGTTCCATATTCATGCGTGGTGAAAAACGGTTCGAAAATTTGCGAAGCAACCTTTGCCGGAATACCCGGGCCCCGATCGATTACTTCCAGCAGCGGGGGGCCTTTGTCGGTTGCCAATCGCGCCACAACCGACACGCGCGCAGGCTCGCCGGGGAGACGGCCGTAGCGAAGTGCGTTTTGCACCAGGTTCCATACGACCTGCTGCAATTGCTGCGGATCTGCCAACCCCTCCACGTGCTTGCCTTGCGTGACGGCACGAAGGTGGTCGCCACCGATGTCGTTGCCACTTTTGTACTCATCAACGAAATGCTGTGCCCACAATGATAGATCGATGCTTTCCGGCCGCGAGCGCTCGCGCCGCGACAGCTGCAGGATGTTCTCGACAATCTCGTTCACGCGGCTGCAGTGGTTGTTGATGATCTCGACCATGCGCTTGTCCGCATCGCTCAGTTCCTCAGACTCCGCGAGCAGTTGTGCCGAATAGCTGATCGCGGCAAGCGGATTGCGGATTTCGTGCGCGATCGACGCCGACAGCCGGCCCAGCGACGACAGCGTCAACTCCTCCGCGCGGCGCGATACCAGCGAGGTGTCATCGAGAAAGATCAGCACATTGTTGTCGTCGTTCGACGCAAGTTTGGTGAATCGCGGAATGATCTCCGGCACGCCTTCGGCAAGTCCGACGGCGGTGTTGTCGATCTTGCCGGTGGTGCGCCAGTGGTACAGGCGGCGCGACAGTTCGGGCGCGACGCTGCCCAGATCGCGCTGACCCGGTTTCGGATTTCCCATTAGCGCCCAAGCCGATTCGTTCCAGCGGTGCACGCGGTTGGCATCGTCAACAACCAGCACGCCCGTCTTCATGCGGCGAATGATGAGTTCGTTGATTTGGGCGAGATTGGCCAGATCGATGCCACGTTGCTCGGCAAGCGCCTCGGTTTCGCGCATCTGCTTGCCGAGTACGAAGCAGAGTGTGGCCGTGGCGAAATAACTCAGTCCATACAAACCGGCCTCGAGCAAGTTGCGGTCTTCCTGTAGGAACACGCGACCGGCGACGCACTGTCCCAGCACACCGAGTGCGGCCAGTGCGGCGAACAGACCGGCCAGCCGTGGTGGTAGCAGCAGCGCTCCGGCGCCGACGTTCACAAGCAACAACATCGCAATAGCTGTCGGCGGGTTGGCGATGGAAAACATGGCCAGTGTCGTTGCAGTCACATCCAGAGTAAGCGCTGCGGCGACCTTGAACGGTATGTTGCTGCGCCAGCGCTTAGTTTCCGAAAGGGTGTAGACGGCGAGCAGCAGATAGACCACGCAACTCGCGCAACCGATAAGCGGATAATCGAGTTGCACCCAGCCGGTGAGGTAGGCGCTGAAGATCAGCACGCACAGCACGGCTGCCTGAAACACGCGGAACAGATTGAAAAAGTAGATTTCGCGCCGGCTGATGTCGCTGAGCGCGGTGTCGGGTCGGATGCGGACGTCGATCGCTGTGGCCACGGCGCTTAGTGTAATTTACAAGAAAGTATATCAATTGCCCGGAATGGCGCCAGCGTCTCCGCCGCGCTTGGGCCTTTAATTCGGCACGTCCTCGTTTTTTAAGCGTTGTTTTCCAGCCACCTGCTCGAATACCGCGATACGCTCTTGGAGATCGTCCGCTGCGGATAGTTCGCGCACTTTCTGCATGGTGGCCTGCGCCTCATCCAAACGCCCTTGATGCGCTAACAGCAGCGCAAGACTGAAATAGCCGTCCGGATTGAAAGGGTCGGTTGAAATTGCATCGCGATACGCCGCTTCCGCGACCTCCGGCTCTTTTTGCAGCTGGCGAAGATCACCGATGGTCCGAATGTACTCGAACGCAATCATCTTCGAAGGCTGTGATTGCGCAATCTGAACCCCGGCTTGTTCGACCGCTGACTCTGCCTGCTGTGTATCGCCGTCTCTGATCGCCAGGTAGGCGATATTCAACAAACATGTCACGCAAGAGGTCTGCTGCCGAAGCACCTGCGCCGCCATGCCGCGGGCTTCCGGCAGGCGTTTGGCGTCGATGTAGGCCGCCATCAGGTGATCCATGGTCGAAACGGATGTCGGTTCATTGCGCCAGGCCCATTGCCAAAAAGTGACATCATTTTTCCACATAGGCACGATGGCGCGTACCATTGCTACGCTGGCGATCAGCCAGACTGTGCCCACCGCGACGGCGGCCACGCGTATCGCAATATCTGTCGTCCTAACAGCGAGACTTTTCAGGACCGTCGGAAAAAATGCTGCGAAGAAGGCGATTGCGATGATCGTGTACCGCTCGTGGTACAAGCTCTCGTCGAAATCAACGGGCAAGAGGTGGAGCACTGAAAGCATGCCCGTCGTCGTGCCGAGGATGAGAATGCCAACGGCATTGCGCAGCAAAGCGCCGACCAGGCCGGCTAGCAACAGTAGCAACGCCGCAATGCAATACATTGTAGTGATTGCGCTGGCGTGATCGAGATCGACCGTCGGTACCGTATGCATGGGCGACAGATGCGTGGCAGGCGAAACGACCAGCTGCCAGTACTTCATGTACAGGAAGGCAACCGTCTGGACGTGACGCATGAGCGTTGGGGACGCCATCGAGAAGCCGGTTCCGCCCAATATCAAATGCCGCAAAACGCCATAAATGACAACTACGCCGAAGAGAACAACGTAAGATGCCAAGTTGCTACGCAAAAGGCTGACGGCACTCTCTAGGAACGAGCGTCCACGGCTAGTACGAACGTACCAGTCGGAGACTACCACCAACAATGGAAGCGCTGCGGCCGATTCTTTAACGAGCAGACCAGATAGGCAGCACACACCGAGGAGGACCGCGCGCCATGCAACGCGGTTCACGCGCGCGTTAATCAAGAGACCGACGAAAACCAATAGCGTTGCTAACAGATCGCACTGCGCAGCGATCCAGCTCACTGGTTCGATGAGCGTCGGATGGAGGCCATAGAAGAGCATCGCAAATGCCGGGACCCACAGTGGTTTGACGTCGCTCGGAAACCACACCTTGGCCAGACGCGATAGTACGAATGCGTTCGCAACGTGCAACGCGATGGAAACCGCATGAAACGGCATCGCGTTTACGCCAAACAGTCTTGCTTCGCAAGAAAACAGCATCAAGCCCAATGGTCGGAAATAATTCCTCCACTCCGGAAAACCGTGAAGTAGCATCCCAAACCAGTTGCCATTGCCGCGGAACCAGGCCGTATCATGGAAGATGATTTTGTCATCCCAGACAAAATCCGCATTCAGGGTCGGCGAGTACGCAACGACAATAATGGCCGCTATCAGCGAGCACACGGCGATATCGCCTCTGGATGATTGCTTGCTCGAAACGACTTGCAAGCGCGCGTCCTTATTCGATCTTGGTGAAGCTCATCTTAGCCGACGTCGCAAGGCGGGGCGACGTTACACTGCGCACTAAACAGCGGCGCCTTTCCTTTACCACCTTAAACCGTCAAAATTCGCGTTCTGCGGACCGCAACCAACCGATCTGGTGACAGATGAATTTCCACGAATACCAAGCCAAGCAACTCTTCGCCGACTACGGCATTCCCGTTCCGCCCGGCAAAGTCGCCTCGACACCCGAACAGGCAGCCGAAGCGGCGAAGGCGCTGGGCGGCGACGAATGGGTGGTCAAGGCGCAGATCCACGCCGGCGGGCGCGGCAAGGCCGGCGGCGTGAAGCTGGTGAAATCGCCCGACGAAGCAAAAGGTGCCGCGGCGAAAATGCTCGGCACGAAGATGCAGACTTACCAGTCCGGCGGACGCGCATTGCCGGTGAACACGGTGCTGATCACCGAAGCCACCGACATCGCGAAGGAACTGTATCTGTCGGTGCTCGTGGATCGCGCGACGAAGTCGGTCGCGTTCATCGCCTCGGCGCGGGGCGGCGTTGATATCGAACAGGTCGCGCGCGAGAATCCCGAAGACATCCAGACGCTCGAAGTGAATTTCGTGCAGGGTCTTCAGCCGTACCAGTGCCGCAAGCTCGCCTTCGGGATGGGGCTGAACGCGAAGCAGGCGCAGCAACTGACCAAGATCATGCTTGGCCTGTACCGGCTGTTCAACGACAAGGATCTGTCGCTGGTCGAACTGAATCCGCTGGCGATTGCGAAATCCGGTGACCTGCTCGCGCTCGACGGCAAAGTGAATTCCGACGACAACGCCGAATTCCGTCACGCCGATCTCGTCGCCATGCGCGACGAATCGCAGGAAGACCACGCCGAAGCGGTCGCCGTGCAGCACAACCTCAACTACGTGACGATGGACGGCAACATCGGCTGCATGGTCAACGGCGCCGGACTCGCGATGGCGACGATGGACGTGATCAAGCTCGCTGGCGGTGAGCCCGCGAACTTCCTCGACGTCGGCGGCGGCGCGACCAAGGAGCGCGTCACCGAAGCGTTCAAACTGATCCTGTCCTCGGACAAGGTGAAGGCGATCCTGATCAACATTTTCGGCGGCATCGTCCGCTGCGACATGATCGCTGAAGGCATCATCGCCGCGGTGAAGGAAGTCGGTCTGAAGATTCCCGTCGTCGTGCGCCTGCAGGGCACCAACGTCGAGAAGGGACGCGAACTGCTCGCCAATTCGGGCCTGGCGATCACGCCGGCCGACGATCTCAACGACGCGGCGCAAAAAGCCGTCAAAGCCGCGGCCTAAGGACAACTCATGAGCGTTCTCGTCAACAAGAATACGAAAGTCATCACGCAGGGTTTCACCGGCCAGCAGGGCACCTTCCATTCCGAGCAGGCGCTCGACTACGGAACCAAGCTCGTCGGCGGCGTGACGCCGGGCAAGGGCGGCACCGAGCACATCGGTCTGCCTGTGTTCAACACGGTGCAGGATGCGGTCGACGAAACCGGCGCGGATGCAACGATGATCTTCGTTCCGCCGCCGTTCGCGGCCGATGCAATCCTCGAAGCGGCCGACGCCGGCATCCGCGTGATCGTCACCATCACCGAAGGCATTCCGGTACTCGACATGCTGCGCGTGAAAAATGCTCTCAAAGCCTATCCGGACGCGGTGCTGATCGGACCGAACTGCCCCGGCATCATCACGCCGGGGGAGTGCAAGATCGGCATCATGCCGGGCCACATCCACAAGCCGGGCAAGATCGGCATCGTCTCGCGCTCGGGCACGCTGACGTATGAAGCGGTTTTCCAGACCACGAACGAAGGTCTTGGACAAAGCACCGTCATCGGCATCGGCGGTGATCCGATCAACGGCCTCAACTTCATCGACTGCCTCACGCTGTTCCAGGACGATGCGCAGACGCAAGGCATCATCATGGTCGGCGAAATCGGCGGA
>Ga0105239_10001669_pt1 | contig 29266 bp, 26 predicted proteins | sample KBSC44metaG_FD_92761 | JGI IMG/M metagenome (GOLD analysis project Ga0105239, IMG submission 92761) | Corn rhizosphere microbial communities from Kellogg Biological Station, Michigan, USA - KBS C4-4 metaG | ecosystem: Host-associated > Plants > Roots > Rhizosphere > Soil | place: Michigan, USA...
AAGATAACCGGTAAGATCGTTTCTAATTACCAGACCAATTCCGGCCTTGCAGCCTTGCATGCTGACATTGGTGGTAACCAAAACGGGCTTAGCTGGAACGCCTATGTAACGCAAAAAGATGCGCATGACTATCAAAATAAGTATGATGGCTACGTATTCGATACAAGGTTCCATAATACGGATTATGGTGTGAGTGTTGGTATTAATAAAGCAAGAGGTTCTTCGCGGTTATCTTATACATCCTTCAATGAAAAGACAGGGATACCGGAAGGTAACAGGGACTCTCTGACAGGTAAGTTCTTAAAAGACGTGAATGTAAACGGGGTTGATGAAACAGCTATCGTAACGAATGCCGATAACAAGAACTATGCTATGACGGTGCCTTACCAACACATACAGCACCAGAAAATAGTATGGGATAATAGCCTGTATCTCTCCAATGGTGGCAGGGTGGGCCTTACACTCGGTTATCAACGCAACATGCGACAGGAGTTTGGCGACGTGGTGAACCCAGATCAGGCAGGATTATCCTTATTGCTGCAGACGGCCACTTATGACCTCAAATACAACCTGCCCGAAATAAACAAATGGCAGATTGCATTTGGCCTTAACGGAATGAGCCAGTGGAATACTAACCATAATGCTACTGAATACCTGATCCCGGACTACAATCTGTTTGATGGTGGCGTATACGCTGTGGCAAAAAAAGACTGGAAGAAATGGACAGTATCCGGTGGGGTAAGGTATGATATGCGTACTATACATACCACAGCACTTACGGAAGAACTTATACCGCAGTACCAGAGCTACAACGTATTTAACTCGTTTACCGATAACTTCTCTAATGTATCAGGTAGCCTGGGTGCGGGTTATAATGTAAACAGCAACACTATCCTGAAACTGAACGTGGCAAGCGGATATCGTGCACCAAATATCGCGGAACTATCAGAGAATGGTGTTCATGACGGTACCAACCGCTACGAGATAGGTAATACCGGCCTTAAGCCGGAGAAGAGCATACAGGCAGACCTTGGCGTTGTATGGACTACAAAGCACGCCATGATAAGCGTTTCGTTGTTTGATAACTATATTACTAATTACATCTTTATCAGGCGGTTACTGACGCCGACAGGTGCCGATTCTATTCCTTCTATGAATAACGATGCAGGCTATGCAGCTTACTTATATAGCCAGTCAAATGCAAACCTTTATGGTGGCGAAATATATATAGACCTGCATCCACACCCCCTCGATTGGCTGCATCTTGAAAATACATTTTCTTATGTAAGGGGTAAGTTCACAAGCGCTATTGATAGCAACAGCAACCTGCCATATATGCCACCTGCACGCTGGCTTATTGAGCTTCGTGCACAGAAAAAGACATTAGGCAATTATATGAAGAATGCCTATGCCAAATTTGGCATCGATATTAATTTCGACCAGAATAATGTGTTTACAGCTTATGGTACAGAAACACCAGCCAAGGGTTATACTCTATTGGATGCAGGCATAGGTGCAGATATTACCAATCGCAAGCATCAGACGTTATTCACCCTTACGCTTGCGGGGCAAAATCTTGCAGATGTTGCCTATCAGAATGCGCTTAGCAGATTCCGTTACTTGCCGGAGAATTATGCAACCGGACGCCCGGGCATATATAATATGGGCCGTAATTTCAGCGCTACGGTATCTATTCCGCTCGATATACGATAACAGCATCGGATATTCATCTGATTTTCGCCGTTTTTACCTACTAATTATAATGATTTGTTGGGTTATATTTTTCAAAAAACGTACCTTTGATCAGATATATATAGAAAATAAATTCGCATAATAATAAACCTGTTTTTTTGATTAAACTGTTATGGATCAACAAGAAATAATTAGTCGCATTAATGCTTTTATGGTGAATGATTTTGAAGTGGATGAAAATGCGATCTCTCCTGATGCAAACCTTAAAGAAACATTGGATCTGGATAGTCTCGACTATATAGATCTTGTTGTGGCTATAGAGCAGAACTTTGGGTTTAAGGTTAAGCCTGAGGATTTTCAGCAGATGCATACAATAGGCGACTTTTATACTTACGTTTCAAACCGTTTGCAAGCCCAGCCACATGCCTGATAAGCATGCCTGGGAAGGCCGTTCGCGCGGTTCCGCTGCCGGTTACCAGGTTTTTGTTTTGTTGTTACGTTATGTTGGTTTGTTGCCCGCTTATGGGTTATTGCACTTTGTAACGCTTTATTACCGCTTTTTTGCCCCCGATGCGGTAAAGCCATTAAGATATTTTTATAATGTACGCCTTGGTTACAGCGCTGCTAAGACCCGGCAAATGATAAAGAAGAATTTGTTGCTGTTTGGCCAATCACTGATCGATAAGATAGTTATTCTTTCGGGCGTTAAGAACAAGCTCACGTTCACCCATGAGGGTATAGCGTATATAGAGCAGATAGCAGCAGGCGGCAAGGGAGGTATTTTAGTAAGTGCGCACCTGGGAAGTTGGGAACTGGCAGGGCATCTTTTGAAAAGAATAGATGCAACAATAAACATACTGATGTATGATGGCGAGGCGGAGCAGATAAAGGCTTACATGGACAAATTCGATAGCAAACGCTCTTTCAATATTATCCTTGTAAAAGAAGACGCATCGCATATATACGAGATAACCGCTGCGCTGAACAGGAACGAACTGATATGTTTGCATGCCGACCGCTTTCGTCCCGGCAACAGAACAATACAGCACGATCTGCTTGGCGAAAAAGCGAATTTCCCTTTGGGCCCGTTCATACTTGGGTCTAAGCTGAAAGCGCCGGTGGCATTTGTATTTGCATTTAAAGAAAGTAATTTTCATTATCATTTTTATACGCTACCACCTAAAATATACGAGGGTAGGGGCATACAAGGCGCAGAGCAGATGCTGGGCGATTATGTGGCAGCTATAGAAAAAAAGATAGAAAAATACCCTGAACAATGGTTTAACTACTATGACTTCTGGAAAGCATGAGCAACGAGATACATTCATATATACCGCAGCGGCCACCATTTGTAATGGTCGATGAAGTATTGCATGCCGATGAAACACTTGTGCGTACAAAATTTACAATTACATCAGATAACCTGTTTGCAGTTAACGGTAATTTTACGGAACCGGGACTTGTAGAGAATATGGCGCAAACAGCAGCAGCAGGCACAGGTTATAAAGCAAGGCAGGATGGAAAAGAAGCTCCTGTAGGATATATAGCGGCATTAAAAAACCTAAAAATAGATAGTTTACCGAGGATAAATGATACAATAACTACAGAGATAACATTTCAGCACACAGTGATGAATGCGCATATAGTGCAGGGCAGGGTGATGGTGGCAGATAAAGAAATAGCTAATTGCGAACTTAAAATTTTTATCAAGTCTTAACCATAAAATTAACTACAATGAAAAAAGTAATTATGCTCGCCTTAATGGCATCCATCACAATTAGCAGTTTTGCTCAAAAAGCTGACCTTGGCAATTCATCAACGCCTATTACATTTCTGGGCCTTGATTTCTCTCAATTGAAATTTATTGGCGATGCTACACAGTGGAAGGACGCCGGTGTTATTACTACCGAAACAATGAAAACTAAATATTTCCCATCCTGGAACGAGATATTTATTAAAGAGAAGCCAAAGTATGATGTAGCAGGCGCCGTAGACAGAAGCAGCGTAGAATACGCACTCGATGTTACTGAAAGTGCGAATGATAAGATATCTAACGGTGATCTTTTCTCTAAAAACTCATCAGATTACAAGCATATATCTGCCGATAACATCACATCCTTGGTAGGCAAGTATGATTTTAAAGGTAAGAAGGGCGTAGGATTGATGTTCTTTGTAGAGAGCATGGATAAAGATGGCAAGCAAGCATCTATCTGGGTTACATTTGTGAATATGGACAGTAAAAAGGTTATATTCACGAAACGCTATGATGAAACGGCCGGTGGTTTTGGTTTCAGCCACTATTGGGCAAAGACATTTTTCAATGCGCTTGGTGATATTAAAGATGACCATAAAAGCTGGAGCAAGAGCTAATTATTGCTGATAAGATTGATCAAAACACTAAAACATAGCATAGAGTTAGAAGTAAAGTTCAGCGAGGCAGATCCGCTTGGTATCGTGTGGCACGGGCATCACATCCGTTATTTCGAAGATGGCCGTGAAGCATTTGGCAAGGCTTATGGTCTGCGCTACCTGGACCTTTACAGAAACAATATAATAGTACCCATCATTCATATTGATTGTGATTACAAGCGTATCCTGCGGTATAGCCACAGGATACGTCTTGAAACCACATACATAGATATGCCTGCAGCGAAGCTCCACTTTCAGTATGCTATCTACGATCTGGACACAGAAGAAAAGGTGGCTACCGGAAGCTCTATGCAGGTATTTATGGAGAAGGAGAACATGGAATTAATGCTTACCCTGCCACAGTTTATGACAGATTGGAAACAAAAATGGTTATCGGCCTGATGCATCCTGTCTACGCTATCGCTTCTAATATTGTTTCGTCATTGGGCCTCGACACTGCGGCCAACTGGAAGGCTGCATCTACCGGCAGAACGGGTATACGCAGGTATGAAGATACTTCACTGAGCGATGGGCCATTTATGGCTTCAAAACTCGACCCTGCGCAGTGGCAGATCCTCCAATCGCAAACAAAAAGCACAGTATCCCTATCGCCTTTTGAGCAGATGTGTGTTTACTCCGCACAAAAGGCGCTCGCATCGCTTGATGAAAAAATAGACCTGCAGCAAACAGTATTTATACTATCTACAACAAAGGGAAATATTGAACTATTAGGACAGGCGCCTGATGAGCGGATATCACTCTTTCATTCCGCAAATGTTGTTGGGCATGAGTTGACTGTTAGTGCAAAACCTATTGTTATATCTCATGCATGCGTATCGGGTGTTATTGCTCTGCAGCACGGTATGCGTTTGTTACAGTCGGGTAAATATAAGCATGCGATTGTTACAGGGTGCGATAGATTTTCAAAGTTTATACTTAGTGGTTTTCAGTCGTTTCATGCGGTATCAGATGAGGCCTGTCGCCCGTTCGATAGCACCCGTAATGGTGTGACGCTGGGAGAGGCTGCAGCAACCATTATTCTCTCATCAAAGCCGTCAGGTGATGTTTTAGGGAAACTTATTGGGGGTGCCACCTCTAATGATGCAAACCATATCTCAGGTCCATCCCGCACAGGAGAGGAACTGGCAAGTGCCATAACCCGTTCATTAAACGAAGCTGGTATCACGCCATCACAGGTGGACATGATATCGGCACACGGTACTGCAACTGTATATAATGATGAGATGGAATCAAAAGCATTTGATGTGGCGGGTGTATTGAATAGCCCGGTACACAGCTTTAAAGGATATATAGGGCATACGCTTGGCGCGGCCGGTGTGTTGGAAAGTGCCATAGTACTCGAAGCCATGCGGTATCAGTCGCTTGTACCATCGGCAGGGTATGAAAACCTTGGAGTACCAAAGGCAATTAATGTGACCCGTACCATGCAGCAGGCTAATATGAAATATGTGCTGAAAACCGCATCCGGCTTTGGCGGGTGCAATGCTACTTTGGTATGGGAGCATACAGGATAAATTTCATTATGTATCTTTATCAGTAGTCTATCTCGTTCTTCACACTTTATTATGGGCATCATTACTTATTTTTGACGCTGATGAAGGCAGTTGCTTCCCGTTTATTTTTATTGGTATTGATATGTTTTTGCGCTGGCTGTGCTAATATCACCACGCCTACCGGTGGCAGAAAGGATACCATACCGCCCAAACTGGTATCGATAGACCCCGCTGACTCCTTATTGAACACAAGGGTAAAGCGTATAGAAATGCACTTTAACGAGTTTGTGACCATTGCAGATGTAAGTAAGGAATTGCAGATATCCCCCATCTTATCCGTAGCGCCTACTATGACAGGTACCGGCAAAAAAGCCATTGTGAAGATCGCCGACACTCTGCTTGAGGACAATACTACCTATCGTATCTCTTTTGGCACATCAATAAAAGACTTGCACGAAGGCAATCCGTTCGGGCACTATACATATACATTCAGCACCGGCAGTTATTTTGATTCATTGCAGATCTCGGGCAATGTAATAAACGCAGCTACGGGCCTGCCCGATACCGGGCGTATAAGTGTGGTATTATATAGCGTGTCGAGCGTTGATAGCGCCATCGTAAGGCATAAACCCAAATACATTGGCCGTACGGATAATAGTGGCTTCTTCTCTATAAAGGGCTTGCCCGACAGAAAGTTTAAGATTTATGCATTGAAAGATGCTAATGACAACCTTATCTACGATGGTCCGCCTGAAATGATAGCGTTCACAGATAGAATAATACAGCCCGGTGATACTACAAAGACACCGATACTGTTGAAGATATTTCAGGAACACAGTGATACGAGCGCTAAAGGCAAGACGGATACCACAGCATCCGCAAGTAAACTTAGCTCAAGAGGAAAGAAGGATAAGGAGAAAGATAATGCCGGCTTTAACTATATAGTGAATGCCGATACCAGCAACGCTAACAAACGCAGTTTTGACATAAACCAAAACCTTACACTTACGTTTAATAAAAAGCCACTTATCAATAAGGATAAGGTAATACTTACTTACGACAGCTCCGGCATTACTATGCTGGCTGAAACGCAGCTTATATCAGATACCGCACATCCTAATGTGCTGCAAATAAAACCTGTATGGCGAGATAATACAGCGTACACACTGAAACTTTCCAAAGGATTTGCAAAAGACACATCGGGGACAGACGCTATGCCCGGCCGCTTTACCTTCCGAACAAAGGAAGATGAGGACTATGGGAAAATACAGATACACTTGCCAACAAAATATTATGGCAGACAGTTTCTTTTAGTGGTACTCGCAGATAACGATAGCTTCTATCAAAAGCCGGTGCTTGATACTGCTGTGGTGCTTACCAGGCTGAAGCCGGGTAAATATACATTCCGTGTGATAGCCGATAAAAATGAGAATGGTAAGTGGGATACAGGCGACCTTTTTGGCAAGATACAACCCGAAGAAGTAATACCTTATAATGAGGTAATAAATTTAAAAGCAGGCTGGGATAATATTGTAGATTTCGATCAGAAGCCTAAACCAAGACAAGGTTTTGGTGCACCTAAATTACCACCATCAAAATAATTTTTATATTTTACTTCATATTTAACCTCAAGTATCATCTTACAGAACATGAGATACAGATTAATACCTTTATTATTATTGCTGGCTACAGCGGTATCAGCACAGGAATTATTGACGCCTGAAATGTTGTGGAGCCTGAAAAGAGTAAATCCAGAAGCTGTGAGCAACGATGGCCGTTATCTCTATTACACTTCTCGTCAGGTAGACTGGAAGACGGAGAAAAGCACTTATGTCCATTACCGTGTAAACATTGCGGATGGTAAAAAGACAGAGACAAACTCTGATAAAACCGTGATACAGCGCAATGGCAATGTACTGTTCGCTAACGATGATAATGTACTGTATAAAAGCACTAATGAAGGTAAGACATGGAAATCTGTATTTACGGGGCTTGACGGTGCTGACAATATATGGGTATCACCAGACGGCAGGCATGTTGCATTCTCAAAAGATGTACTGGTTAAACCAAACCTGGGTAAAGATATTTATAGCGACCTGCCTAAAACAACGGCACAGGTTTATACCGACCTTAACGACCGCCATTGGGATACATGGGAGGATGGTAAATACTCACACATTTTCGTAGCAGATATTGCTACTGGTTCTATAAAAGATATCATGGCAACTGAACCATTCGATTGCCCGCAAAAGCCATCAGGTGGGGCAGAAGATCTTACATGGTCGCCGGACAGTAAGGGACTCGTATATGTGTGTAAAAAGAAATACGGTAAAGAATATGCACAAAGCACCAATACAGACCTTTATTACTACAACATATATACCGGCAATACAGAGAACTGGACCGAAGGTATGATGGGCTACGACACAAATCCTGTATTCAGCAAAGATGGTAACTATATAGCATGGCTTAGCATGAAACGAGATGGCTATGAAGCGGATAAGAATGATATCATTGTAATGAAGCTATCGGGCAGCAAAAAGAAAATGAACCTGACCGCCAAGTGGGATGAAACAGCCGGTGGTGTGATGTGGAGCAACAGCGGCAATAAGATATACTTTAACGCTGCATGGCGTGGTACCGAACAACTGTTTGAAGTTAACGTACCAATGGGTGAAAAAGAATCGCCTAAAGTGAACATGATAACAGAAGGGAAGTTTGATGTAAATGGAATGGTAGGGCAGGCAGGCAATGAACTGGTTGTAACCCGCAGTGATATGAACCATGCTACGGAAATATTTGCAGTAAATCTTTCTGATGGTGACATGCGTCCTTTATCAAAAGAGAATAACACTGCTTACCGGAACATAAAACAAAGCAAAACAGAGCTACGTAAAATAACTACTGCCGATGGTAAGAAGATGGGTGTCTGGGTTATCTATCCGCCGGATTTTGATCCGAAGAAAAAATACCCTACACTGCTGTATTGCCAGGGTGGCCCGCAATCTGCGCTGTCTCAATTCTACAGCATCCGTTGGAATTTTCAGTTGATGGCTGCAAATGGCTACATCATCGTAGCGCCTAACAGGCGCGGCATGCCGGGATGGGGTGTTAAGTGGAATGAAGACATTAGCGGCGATTGGGGTGGTGCACCGATGCAAGACTACCTCGATGCTATAGATAATGTATCAAAAGAAAGCTATGTGGACAAAGACAGGCTGGGTTGTGTAGGCGCAAGCTACGGCGGCTACAGCGTTTATATGCTGGCAGGTATACATAACAACAGGTTTAAAACATTTATAGCACACGATGGCCTTTTCGACCTTAAAAGCTGGTATGGCACTACCGAAGAGCTATGGTTTGCCAACTACGATATAGGCGGTCCGTACTGGAAAAACCCAACACCGGAAGCATATAGCAAATTCAATCCGAGCAATTACGTGGATAAGTGGAATACACCAATAATGATAGTACAGGGTGGTATTGATTTTCGTGTACCTGTAGAGCAGGGGCTTGAAGCGTTTCAGGCGGCACAATTAAAAGGCATTAAGAGCAAACTGCTATACCTGCCTAATGAAAACCACTGGGTGCTGCACGCACAAAATGGTATTGCATGGCAACGTGAGTTCTTTAGCTGGCTCAGCGAAACACTGAAATAGAAATTACTGAAAAGACATAAACTAAAACGCTCCCGAAAATCCGGGAGCGTTTTAGTTTATAGGCCACAAAGAAAAGCCATTGTATCTTCTCCATCAGCATAGTCGCTAAGGGCGGGTTGCTGTGATGTACCAAATGGCGTAAATCCATTGCCGATTATTGCCTGGATATCAGGACTATTTTGTAATTCTTTTATAAGCCTGTCTTTATCTTGGTAATACCTGTAATGCAAAACGCTTACAGCTGAAAACGGTAGATCATTTTCCACCATCAGCAACGATTCGTTGCTCATATATGGCACCCTATTCAGCAGGTATAACGCAAGATGGTAATCGTAATTGTTCTTGTATTTATTAAGATCGCTATAATTATTATACTTGTTAAATGCGGTAAGTATTTTAGCGAAATCATAATCCTTTGGCAGGCATACCTGAGTTACATTCCTGCAGCCAAGCCCGTAGTATAGATACACATCATCTGCCAGCATCGCCAGTTCCTCACTTGTTTCGCTACCGTCGAGTACAGCTACAGACGTGCGGTTCTTACGTATAATGTGTGGGTACTTACCAAAATACTGCTCAAAATACCTTGCTGTATTATTGCTGCCGGTAGCTATATAAGCATCGCAGTCATTTAGTCTTTCTGATACCGTTACTTGCTCTTTTACTTCAGGTTCCCATTCTGCCATTTTATCAATAAGCCAGGGTAGCAACACGTCATCTTTCGAAGATAATTTCAGCAGCAACTCATGCCCGCTCATAAATCCGCAAAGGAAATCATGAAAGCCTACCAGTGGTATATTGCCCGCCATCACTATGCCTACTTTCTTATATGTTTCAGGTAACTTATAAGCCGCCATCCATGCCTGAAGTTTATCTTTTTGCAAAAATTGCGTAGCGATATTATTTATTGCCAACGATATATGCTCAGCCGTGAACCATTGATTTTTAGATGCCGCTCTTGCCTGTGCGTTTTGCCACCCTATATCGTTCGATAGCATGTAAATTCCGAGGTTGTTCAGTAAGTCTGTTCTCCTGTCTGTAGTAAGTGAATCGTAATTCATAACAATGTTGCAAGTATTTCATGCGAAGTTGTAACTTTGTCGGGATATATACCAATAAAAAACCGAGACCATATGGCAATTAAAATAACAGACGAATGTATCAATTGCGGCGCTTGCGAGCCGGAATGTCCTAATAACGCGATATATGAAGGTGGGGTAGAGTGGGCCATAACCGATGGCACATCAGTAAAAGGGCAGTATAAATTAATGGATGGGTCTATGACCGATGCGTCTGAAAGGCATGAGCCTGTAGCTGTTGATACATATTATATTACACCTAATAAATGTACAGAATGCCAGGGATTTCATGAAGAGCCACAATGCGCTGCTGTATGTCCTGTAGACTGTTGCGTACCTGATGATATGTATAAAGAAACGATCGACGAGCTGCTTGCAAAGAAAGATAGCCTGCACTTATAAGAACATTAATAAAGATCATAAAAAATGCGTCTTGAAAGTCAGGACGCATTTTTTATGTCGTGTAATATAGGATATGTCTACTTTACCTTATTCCAGCTATCGTCAGTTTTCTTAGCGGCATCGTCCATATCTGTTGCTAACTCCCGCAGAAAACCAGGTCCAAAATTTGCGTTCTGTATTTTTTTTGTGCTATCTCTGTACGTGATGGTAAAGTTGATACCAGGTACATCAGGTATTCTGTTAGGGTAGCGGTTGTTACAGGTATCGACCCTGTAAGACATGAATTTGGCAATTATATCTCTTGCCTTTATAGCGCCTATATTCTTTTTGTAGATACCGCTGTCGGTTGTAAAGCGGATACCTGTATAGGTGGCCATCCCACCATTATCTATGTCGATCGTATATTCAGGGCACTTACCAAAACATGGTGTTCTGTGCATCTGCACGGAAACAATGCCATTCACTGTTTTTTTCTTTTTCTTGTGTTTGTGGGTTGCATAAGCGCCAAACGCAACAAGTACTGCAAGTAATGTGATCAATAGCTTTTTCATGTGGTAATTTTTTCTACGCTAAAGGTAATTCTTATACCAACCATTGGGCATATATAAATACAAAAAATAATGGTAAAAATATTGCGAGCCTATCCTTCTGATTTATTTGTTGCTGTATGTATATTGCAGCAATGTTGCCCGAGCAAGAACACGACGAACGATTTTACCAGATAGCGCTAAGTTTTATACCCCATGTAGGTGGCAAGATAGGTCGTGCGTTATTAGCTCATTTTGGTAACGCAAGCAATGTATTTCATGCTCCTGTAAAGCAACTTATGCAGATAGATGGCATCACAGAAGGCAGGGTAAAAGCTTTTAAAGATACGGAGATACTAAAGCGTGTAGAGAAGGAATATAATTTTGTTCTTAAAAATGACATCCAAATAATATACCCGGATAAGCTATCTGCACGGCTGAACCAATGCAGCGATGCTCCGCTGATGCTATATTACAAAGGCAATGCGAACCTTGATGCAGCGAAGATCGTGGCCATTGTAGGCACCCGAAAGAACACTGACTACGGTCACCAGGTAACGGAGGAATTGGTAGAAGGGTTAAGGGGAGAGGAGGGTATGTTGATCGTTAGCGGCCTTGCGTCAGGCATTGATGCTATCGCGCATAAAAAGTGTGTACAACTCGGCATACCCACAGTTGGGGTATTAGGCCATGGGCTTGATAGGGTATATCCCCATACCAATAAACATCTTGCAGAGCAGATGGTAGAGAACGGTGGATTATTGAGCGAGTTCCCATCAGAAACGATACCTGACCGCAATAATTTCCCTATGCGGAATCGTATAGTGGCCGGGATGAGCGATGTAACCATTGTGGTAGAAAGCAATATAGCAGGCGGTGCGCTTATAACGGCACACATGGCCAGTGGTTATAACAGAGAAGTAGCCGCCATCCCCGGCAGGGTAAACGATAGCCGCTCAGCAGGGTGTAATGATCTGATACGCAAAAACATCGCGGCTATGATAACGAATGCAGATGATCTGCTGGATCTTATGAATTGGAGTCAGAGTAAAAAGCAAAGGCCGGTGCAAAAGCAACTATTCATAAACCTGCTGCCAGAAGAACAAAAGATCGTAGACCTGCTGCAAACCAAAGACTCTATACATGCCGATGAATTGATGCACCATACAGGCCTTGCAAATTCGCAACTGGCAGCAACACTACTACAATTAGAGATGCAGGGAATAATAAAAACACTTCCGGGAAAACATTACAGGATGTATTAAGCTACTACCTCGCCTTCCATGTCATAGTCAAAAGCCTTCGTGATCTTTACATTCACAAAGTCGCCTATTGGTAATGGTTTCTTGGCAGATATAAGTACTTCGTTATCTACTTCTACACTGTCAAATTCTGTACGTGCTAGGTAGCGGCCGGCTTCTTTTTTATCGATGATTACCTTGTAGGTGTTGCCTATCTTTTCCTGGTTCTTCTCAAAAGATATTTCCTGCTGCACTTCCATTATTTCCTGTGCGCGGGCTTCTTTTTCTTCTGATGAAAGTGTATCCTTTAGCTCATAAGCTGATGTGTTCTCTTCATGCGAATAGGTGAATATACCCACACGATCCAGTCGCACTTCTTCGAGAAATTGTTTTACATCTTCCACATCATCGCGTGTTTCACCAGGGAAGCCTGTGATAAGTGTAGTACGTATACATATACCCGGCACACGGTCGCGCACTGTATGTATCAGCTCATGAATATCCTGGCGGGTTATCTGGCGTTTCATGGCTTTAAGCATGTTGTCAGATATATGCTGCAGGGGCATGTCCAGGTAGTTGCAGATATTATCGCGCTCGCGCATTACATCCAGCACATCGAGCGGGAATTTATGCGGGTAAGCGTAGTGCAGGCGTATCCAATGCAGCCCTTCCACATCTGAAAGATGTTTCAAAAGGTCAGATAATGCACGTTTCTTATAAATATCCAGTCCGTAATAAGTAAGCTCTTGTGCTATGAGCATAATCTCCTTTACGCCCATCTTCACCAATCGCTTAGCCTCGGCTATTACTTCTTCTATTGTTTTTGATACATGCTGACCACGCATTAGCGGTATTGCACAGAATGAGCAGGTACGGTTGCAACCCTCAGAAATTTTAAGGTAGGCGTAGTGTTTAGGTGTGCTGAGCATGCGCTCACCTATTAATTCCTGCTTGTAGTCGGCATTAAATTGTTTAAGCATCAACGGCAATTCCATTGTGCCAAACCAGGCATCTACTTCAGGTATTTCCTGCATCAGGTCGTTGCGGTAGCGCTCGCTCAGGCAACCGGTTACATATACTTTGTCCAGCTTACCATTACGTTTCAGGTCTACCTGCTCCAGTATGGTATTTACACTTTCTTCTTTTGCTTTATCTATAAAGCCACAGGTATTCACCACTACTATATTATGGTCCAGCTTTGTATTTTCGTGCAGCACTTTAATGCCATTGGCATTAAGCTGCCCGCTAAGCACTTCACTATCCACCATATTCTTGGAGCATCCAAGCGTAATGATGTTTACTTTATCCTGTTTTAGTTTTTTCGTTTTCACAATATCTCTTATTTCTGCCTGAAGAATATACGTACGGGCACACCGCTAAAATTGTAATGACTGCGTAATTTATTTTCTAAGAAGTTCTTGTACGCTTCTTTTATCGAATCTGGATGGTTGCAGAAAAATGCGAATGACGGCACCACTGTAGGTATCTGCTGCACGAACTTAATCTTTACAGCATGCCCGCGAGCCATTGGAGGCGGGTAGTGTTCTATCTCCTTCAGCATGGTATCATTCAGTGCAGAAGTAGCTATACGCCTGCTTCTATTATCATATACCTCTATCGATTTTTCCATTCCCTGGAATATCCTTGTCTTCTCTGAAGCAGATATGAACAGTACCGGAAAATCAGTGAATGGCGCAAATTTCTCTTTCAGCTTTTTCTCGTAGTCGCGTGGTGTGTTGGTTTCCTTTTCCATCAGGTCCCATTTGTTTACCAGCACTACTATTCCCTTTCCCTTTCTTGTTGCAAGACTAAAGATGCTCACATCCTGCGCGGTTACGCCCTGTGTGGCATCTATCAGTAACATACACACATCTGCCTCGTCCATAGCGCGTATGGCGCGTATTACAGAGTAGAACTCAAGGTCTTCATGCACATTCTTCTTTTTACGGATACCTGCGGTATCTATAAGCATGAATTCCTTGCCGAATAATTTATAGTGGGTATGTATCGTATCCCTCGTTGTGCCCGGAATATCAGAAACAATGGTACGCTCCTGGCCTATCAGTGCGTTCAGCAATGTAGATTTACCTGCATTAGGCTGACCTATGATAGCAAACTTTGGTATTGGGTTGCCCTCGCTATCCAGTATTTCTACAGGGTTATCAGTAGTGATGCTTGCTGTTACCGCGTCAAGCAGCTCACCCGTTCCGCTACCTGAGATAGACGAAAGGAAGAAAGTATTTTCAAAACCAAGCGAATAGAATTCTGTAGCATCGAGGCTACGGGTATGGTTATCTACCTTATTTACAGCCAATAGTACGGGCTTGGTGCTGCGCCTCAGCACATCCGCCATTTCCTCATCAAGCGTAGTAATACCCGTCATGGTATCACATACAAATATTACAAGGTCGGCCTCATCAAGTGCTATATGCACCTGTTTGCGTATTTCGCGCTCAAAAACATCTTCAGAACGTGAAACGAAACCACCGGTATCTATCACATTAAATGTTTTTCCATTCCAATCTGCAATTCCATATTGTCTGTCGCGCGTTACTCCGCTTACATCATCAACGATCGCCTTGCGCTGTTCCAGCAAGCGATTAAACAAAGTTGATTTGCCCACATTTGGCCTTCCCACAATAGCTACGGTAAAACCCGGCATAATTTTATAAAATTTAAGGCTGCAAAGGTACTTTTAATATGTGGATGAATACTATTCTTTTGAAAATAAGATTGTTAAAGTGATAATCTTTACCTTTATCACTATAAACTTATAGCTAAAATGAGAAAATATTTATTGTTTGTGGTAATGGCTTTGTGCATCAGTGTATCTGCTAAAGCCGCTCCAGGCGATACGACTTGGGTGCAGGCGAATAACTGTCAATTGACATACTATAACGATTACGACACTGTTGTTGCTTTTCCTGCTGTGGGAGCTACAACCTACCGTAAAATATACATGACCTTCACTTTAGGTAAGTATACATGTCCTGGCTATACTTATGGTACAGGTAGTGCGCCATGGTGTGGAGATTGGGATTACACAGTTCAGAACTATCTAATGACACCGACAGGTGATACTTTGGAGTTGGGCCGTTTTATCACGCCTTATGCAAATGGTTCTGCACCGCGTACTCCATATACATGGACACAGCGTTATGTTTATGATGTAACTGATTATGCTTCTAAGCTACACGATGCAGCAAGTATGCGCATCCACTATTCAGGATATAGCGGTGGTTTTACTGCTGATATCAAGTTCGCATTTATAGAAGGTACACCCGAGCGCAATGTAGTTGGTATACAGAAGTTATGGGATGGCAGCTATACTTATGGCGACACCACATTAGGTGACATAAACGACATTAACACTCATTATACTCCTATTGCATTGACTGCGCCTGCCGGCACACAGACTGCTGATCTTAAATTTACCGTTACCGGGCATGGCTCTGATACTGTAGGCTGTTGCGAGTTTGCATCACATAATTATCAGGTAATGTTAAATAGTAGTTCTATTGCTACACAAACCATATGGAGGGACAATTGTGGCTTGAATGAGCTTTATCCACAGTCCGGTACATGGATATATCAAAGAGGTAATTGGTGCCCTGGTGCAATGGTGTACTCACGTTATAATGTATTATCGGGTATTACCTCCGGCTCAAGCTTCAATCTTGGTTTGCAATTTGACTCTTATGCAGCCATAACATCAGGCACTGTTGGATATGGCAGCTATACTACGTTTGGTACACTGATATACTATGGCCCTATTAATAAAACACTCGATGCATCTATTGAAGAAATCATAGCGCCAAACAATAACGAAAACTTTTTTAGAGAAAACCCTGTTGCGGGGCAACCAATAATTCATATCAGAAACTCAGGTGCTACAACTATTGATTCGGTAACATTCAAATATGGCATACAGGATTCTACAATGCAGATGTATACCTGGGTTGGGACATTAGCTCCGCTTGCTGATACAGAAATTAATCTTGCTGCCTTGGCTAATTTAAGCACAATAGCAGGTTCTGCTGCTACTTACAACTTTATTGCTGATGTAGTTACTGTAAATGGCATTGCTGATGTAGATGCTACAAATGATACTATGAGAACACAATTTATTGCTGCACCTGAATTCCCATCTACATTTAAAGTCCTCATGAAGACTAGTAATCTAAACTCGGATGCAAATCCAAGTGTTGCAGAAACTAGTTGGGCGATATTTGATAAATCAACCAATACGATAGTTAAACAACGTGATAACTGTGCTCTTAGCACACTATATACAGATACAGTAACATTACCAACAGGCTATTATAAGCTTGTAATTACTGACGATTCTTACTACGGTGAATACTATGGCTTAAGTGCAGCATTTTTAGCAGGAGCAGGTGGCTATTCACCTGGGTATTTACATGTTACAAAACTTGTAGGTACACTTATTCCGATGCACGGTTACAATTATTCAGGTAGTTTTAATAATGACTTCGGACAAGCTTATACAGAAGACTTTTACGTAGTAAATACTACATCAGCTGTTAACAATGTTTCTGCACAATCTATATCAATGGACGCTTACCCTAACCCTGCACAAAACGTTGTGAATATAGATTTTACAGGTATGCAGCAGATAAATGGCACACTTAAGATTATTGACGCGCTTGGTCGCGAAGTAAATGTAGCAAAATGCAATAGTACACATCAGCAACTGAATACAACTTCACTGCCTAATGGTGTTTACACAGTTGTATTCATTGAAGATCAAAATACAGGTAAGAAGTTGCAGACACGTATAATTATAGCAAAATAACTGAGTTGCATTTTAAATTAGTATATTTTAAAGCCACCTAATAGATTAGGTGGCTTTTTTATGCTCAAAACATATGCGATTCGTTATTTTAACATTTATTTTAATTTTCAAAAAAATGTTATTACCTTGTTATTCTAATCTATAAAAAAATGAAAAAAATATGTATTTTAATTTCAGCGATTTTTTTTAGCTCAACGAGCTTTTATTCTCAGGCACAAACTTGGGGGACTACTACTACTCCTACATATACTTCAGGTAATGTAGGCATTGGTTCAACAAGTGCACCAACGAATACAAGGCTTTATATCTATAATGATGCTACTGTTTATCCGCCTGGTCCTGGTGTCACTACCCCAGTACCTGAAGTACAAATAAACAGGTATTATATGGCTACAATTCCTACAACTATTCCTAATATTTTTGAAGTATGGTATCACCCTTTGTATCCAGCGGGCAGTGCTGCAAGATTAGCTGATGTAATAGACCCTAGTGGAAATCTTGGTATCAACCAGGCAACACCGTCGGCACCATTAGACGTAAATGGGAATGCTCTTATCGAGAACAGTTTAACTGTAAATCAAAGTCTCTCAACTGGCACCACAGCCGCTGTTGGGCTAAGCCTTACTGTTGGTACTACTGCTTCAGTAAGTCAAAGTCTTACTGTTGGTACAAATGCAATAATAGGTCAGGTTCTAACTGTGAAAAATGCAGCTGTGATTGGTACACCGACGTCAGGAACATTAACTACTCCCGGATTAGGTACATCGTATTCTTTGTATGTAACAAAAGGTATTTTAACAGAAAAAGTAAAGGTTGCACTAACAACTACGGCTAATTGGTCAGATTTTGTATTTAATAAGAATTATGATCTAATGCCAATATACAGCGTGGAAAATTACATAAATGTCAATAAACATTTACCCGAAATCCCATCTGCACAACAAGTGGTTAATGATGGAATAGATGTAGCAAACATGGATGCAAAACTATTACAAAAAATAGAGGAGCTTACATTGTACATAATTCAACAGCAAAAACAAATTGATAATCAGCAAGCAGAAATTGAAAAAATGAAAAAATAATCTTTTTAAAATTATAAATTTTCTTTTATGAAAAATATATTTATTTTATTTTTTCTGATCATTTTTTTAGAAAATAATTCTGTTTATGCACAGTTAGGTGTTTTGCCTTATGCAAAAGATAATACTGACATTCATGTTTTCCCGTCATCCAATGATCAAAGCGAATGTTCTATTTCTATTAATAAAACTAATCCTGCAAATATAATTGCCAGTGTAAATGTTTCGAATTCCTCTGGGTTTGATCAGGGTAATTATTTCACACTAGATGGTGGAAATACTTGGAGTGGTCATGATGCCGAAGGGGGAACTATTCCGTCTTTAGGTGACCCAATGACAACTTTTGATGCAAGTGGTACAGGCTATTTGGGTGGGTTGGTAGGACCTACGGTTACAGGTTATTGGGTGCAGACAACTAGTAACGGAGGCATTTCTTATAGCCCACAAGTGCAGGGTTTTACCACTTCCGGAAATCAGGATAAAGAAATGGAGTATACTGTTGATGAATTACAAACAAGCCCTTACGTTAATTTTTATTATTGTGCTTGGACAGATTTTAACGTTGGTAATGGTGTAGTTAAAGTTAATCGATCAACAGATGGGGGGCATACATTTAATAATCTGAATACTTTAAGTGCATCTGCTGACCTGGGGCAAGGTACTACAGTTGCAACCGGCCCCAATGGAGAGGTTTATGTTGCCTGGGCGCAATATCCTGGAGGTAATATCTCTTCCGGCTCACAGCATATTGGTTTTGCTTCATCTACAGATGGTGGGGTAACGTGGCATACAGAATTAGCTCCTTTTCCAGTTCATGGTATAAGGAGTGTTACAGGAGGGGTTGCAACGTTCGGTAATACAAGAGTAAATGATTTTCCATCAATGGCTGTAGATAAAAGTTGTGGAAAATATAGAGGATATATATATATTGTATGGGCTGGTCATGATCCTTCCTCTCCCTTCCCTGGAACATCTACAGAATCATATATTATGATGTCTTATTCTGCAGATGGCGGTAGTACCTGGTCTACTCCTACTGAGGTTGATGAACATTTTGGCGGAGCGACTACGCCACAAGAACAATCTTGGGAACCATGGATCTCAGTTGATGATCTCACCGGTATCCCGAGTATTGCATATTATAAGATGAAACCAGGCTCATTAAATACCTGGACATACATGTCATCTATTGTTAATGGCTCTTATTTACAATTTGTTCAGGTCAGTGATGTATCGCATATACCTTCCCCTATTGCTCATACTGCCTCAGGTTATTGTGGCGATTATATTGGTATTTCTTCCTTTGGAGGAAAATCTTATGTTGCCTGGGCGGATAATCGCACAGGTAATTGGCAGATGTTTGTTTCACGTGAAGACTGGCAAGCTACTCCAATATTGATGTCATCACAGACGAGCATAAAAATTGACGCTCCATCTACTATAACTGGATACATTACTTATCAAGCGTGTAAAGACATTCAAGTAAGCGATGCTTCCCATGTTTATTTTGGAGCTACCGATCATGTAACTGTTACTGATGCAACTCTTTTGGCAGCTGGTTCAGTAAATTTGCTTCCAGGTTGTTCTCTTGTTCCCCAAACTACAACAAACCCTGATGCTGATTTTATTTTAGCCACTATCGCACCGTGCAATGAATGTACAACACCTGGTTCTACATATTATAGAAGTAATGAAAATTATGAAAATTATGCATCTACAACAAACTCTGTTTTTAACGGAAAATCAGGTAATGAAGATGTATTTGCATATCCAGTCCCCGCTGATGATTACATTACTATTGGTTGTTATAATAGTATTGATGCAAATGCTATAACAATATACGATATGAATGGGAAAATATGTATCAAAACGCCTATTGAAATTTATAACAATTCTCAAATTAGAAATGTTATAAATATATCTTCTCTATCACCTGGTACTTATCTATTTTCAATTGACTTTAAGGATAAGGTTTGTTCACAAAAATTTATAAAAAAATAATTGACAATAAAAAATATTTTATACATTTATTTATTATTTTTAGTCGTCAGTAATATTTCTTGTCAAAAAGCAAAAAATAATGCTGAGCCTCGTTATGCATATAATTTAAAGAATTTTCCACTTAATATAAATGATCAATGGCGTTATAAGGTTACAGATTTCTATTATAATTCGATTGATACGATTACTTTAAAAGTAGTTAATAAAATTCAAAACAATGACTCAGAAATTGACTGGCGTTGTAACATTTATGATGACTCATTAGTTATTGATTCTGGCTTATTCAGGCAAATAAATGATAGGCTGTCATATGATGGTCTTAACCCAAACTATTCCTATTTCGGCAACCTTATTTTTAGTTTCCCAATTACTCCTAATAGTTATTGGATAGGAGATTATGCTGTTGACACTGTCAGATTAATTTCCATTGATTCAAATATAACTATTCAAAGTAAAACTTATGAAAATGTATTTTATATAAAACGTGCATTTAATTTAATTGGTAACTATGGTTTTGTTCAAACTATTCAGTTGTCAAAAAATGTGGGAATCATTTCTCAATCGCTATATGTATCTAATGGTGGGCTTGTTCAAAATCAAGATTTTGAACTGATTGACTATGTCCTATATTGAAAATTGTAAATCAAAACGACTGTTATAGTATATACAGTAAATTGTCGTGTTCATTAATTGTGTTTCTTTGAGGCGCAGTTAATGATTTTTTATGCATGAAAGAATAGAGAAGATAAAAGCATTCTTAAAGGATGCACCCATTGATAGCTTTTTAAACCATGCTATCGCGCTGGAGTATGTGAAAATAGGAGATGAGACAAATGCAAGGATTCATTTTGAGGTTAATCTCAATAGCCATCCTACATATGTAGCTACATACTATCACCTGGGTAAGTTATTAGAGCGCATTGGCGACCTGCAACAGGCTATAGCTATTTATGGATTGGGTATGCAGCAGGCAAAGGCTGCAAATGATATGCATAGCTATAATGAACTGCAAGGTGTTTACGAAGACCTTGTATATTAGCGCACAATATGAGCGATACGCTACTACATAGATTTCAAAAGAACTGGAAGGCAAAACATTCCACTACACATGAGCAGACATTTTTGCTTACTGTAAGCGGTGGGGTAGACTCTATTGTTTTGTCGGAATTGTTTTTAGCAAGTAAACTGAAATTTGCAATCGCTCATTGTAATTTTCAGCTACGAGGCGCAGAGGCCGATAAGGATGAAGAGTTAGTAAAAGAATGGTGCGCGAAGAAAAATGTAGTATTTCACACAGTTCGGTTTGATACTGCCGATAAAGCTGCCGAATGGAAAAAGGGTATACAGGAAACGGCACGTATACTCCGTTATGAGTGGTTCGAAATAATAAGAACGGAACACAACTATTCAAAGATAGCAACCGCCCATCATGCAAATGACAATGTAGAAACGCTAATGATAAACCTGTTTAAAGGCACGGGCATCAGCGGTATACACGGTATATTACCTGAGAGCGGCAATATCATCCGCCCCCTACTTTTTGCTGAAAAAGACGATATCTACACATTTGCCGCGGCAAATAATATTGCTTTTCGTGAGGATGCATCTAATGCAAAGGACGACTACTTAAGAAATGCAGTCAGGCTGAATATCATCCCCGCTATCAAAGAACAATTCCCTAACGTTATAGCTAATGTGCAGGAAAGCATCGGCAGGTTTGGGCAGGTAGAGCAGTTATATAAAAAAGCAATAGAGCAGGAACGTAAAAAACTTGTAGAACAGCGCGGACAAGATCATTATATCCCTGTGTTGAAATTAAGACAGCGTCAGCCTTTAGAAACTATTTGTTACGAGATTTTTCTGCCATATAACTTTACAGCTGCGCAACTGCCGCACATTTTGAATCTGTTGGACGCGGAAACTGGCCGTTTTATTACTTCATCTACGCACCGTATCATTCGCAACCGCGACTTTCTTATTGTTACCACATTACCCACCGAATCTACAGACATCATAGTCGTAGATGCTGCTCCATGCACTATACATACCGGTAATGCAACGTTCTCATTTTCAATTGAAGACAGGCCCATAAAAATATCGACAGATGTCAATACCGCATACCTGGATATGAAGCATGTAAGCTTCCCTGTACTGCTTCGTAAAAGCAAAATGGGCGATTACTTCTATCCGTTTGGTATGAAGATGAAAAAGAAAAAAGTGAGCCGCTACCTCATCGACGAAAAAGTGCCACTACACGAAAAAGAACATATCTGGGTAATAGAGTGCAGCAAACGCATAGCTTGGATAGCAGGTATGCGCTTTGATGAGCGTTTTAAAGTAAAAGATACTACCGAAAAGGTACTTGTAATAAAACGTACTGTTAAGCCTTAAAACTTATAATGTGGGCTCATTAGCTGATCAATGAACCACCTGCCATGTGTTGGGTCTATTACAAAAGCAAAGACAAGCCCATAGATAGCACCCCAGAAGTGCGCTCCATGATTTATATGGCTGTTCGCACGTTTTGACATAATGCCTGAATAGATCAGGTAAGCCGTTGCAAAAAGAATACTGGGTATCCCGATAGGGATAAAAAATAAATAGATCTCTGACCACGGCTGAAAGTAAAACGTTACGAAGAGCACAGACGCTACTCCGCCCGATGCGCCTAAAGATCTGTATGCGCTATTATTCCTGTGTTTGAAGAACGTAGGCAGTGATGCCACAACTATACCCGTAATATATAATACCAGGTATAGTGCCTGCATACCCGTAAACTCTTTTATTATCTGCTCCACAACAGTGCCAAAGAAATAAAGCGCTATCATGTTGAATATCAGGTGTGGCCAGTTAGCGTGTATAAAGCCCGATGTAAGCAGTCTGTAATATTCTTTAGGCTCGTGCATCTTGCGCGGCCACAAAATTAGTTTGTCAAATAGCCTCTGGTCATTAAATGCTGCTAAAGAAACGATAGCGGTTATAGCTATAATAATAATCGTATAGTTCATTGGTGTCTTAAAGACTGTATTTATAGGACGAATGTAATGCCATTTCTACACATACGCCATTTATACGTGATGGTAAGGCGAATTATTAAGTATACTAAACGCCCTGTATACTTGCTCCGCGACTATGAGCCTTACAAGTTGATGCGGAAATACCAGCGGCGATAAAGACCAGCATTGCCTTGCCTGCGCGCGTATTTTGTCTGTAACGCCAAATGCACCGCCTATAAGTATTACGAGCGTTTTAACACCTTGGTTCATACACTGCTGAAATTGTTGTGACCATTGCAGTGAATTAAGTTGCTTCCCCCGCTCATCGAGCAGCACCAGGTAATGGTGTGGCTGTAGTCGTTTTAGTATCATTTCTTCTTCTGCCAGCTTTGCCCTTTCTGTGTCCGTTGTTGCGGCTTTCTTGGGCAGTTGCAATACCACAAGCTCTATGCTGTTATAGGGCTTCGTTTTCTGGAAATAATAGCGCAGTCCATCCTCTATAAATGACTCATTCTCTTTTCCTACAGACCATATTTCTATGTGCATATACCCGTCAAAGTTGAAATAATTTACGTTATCGTAAAAACTATTTGTAAAATAATGTTCGTTTTGTATCTTTGCACTCCCAAACGGGTATGGCTTTGTAGCTCAACTGAATAGAGCATCTCACTACGGATGAGAAGGTTTCAGGTTTGAATCCTGACAAGGTCACAGAAATAAATACCACTGCTATTGCAGTGGTATTCTGCTTTATACTAATTTGTATTAGCTTTAATCTAATTGTTTTAGCCTGCTCACTTCCTTTATATTCAATAATAGCTTTACTTAGCTTGTTAACCGTCGTCGATACCCGATATGAATATCATACAAAAAGCACTGGCTATTCCTTTTTTGTTGATGGCTGCAAATACATTTGCACAGGATTTTACACAATATGTAGATCCATTCATCGGGACAGGCGGTCACGGGCATACATATCCCGGTGCCACAGTACCATTCGGCATGGTGCAACTGAGCCCGGACAATGGTTCTGAAGGCTGGGACTGGTGCAGCGGATATAACTACTCAGATACTACAATAGCTGGCTTTAGTCACATGCACCTCAGTGGCACAGGTTGTGGCGACTGGTGTGATATATCTGTGATGCCCCATAATGGGTTGATAACTGATACCGGGCGATTTCTAAAAACGGGCTTTAGCCATGCAAATGAAACAGCATCTCCCGGCTACTATAGCGTGAAGCTGAACGACGGCATCAAAGTGTCGCTGACTGCTACAGATCGTTGCGGCTTTCATCAGTATATATTCCCTACAGGTAATATACCCGTTATCCGCTTCGATCTTAACTATGCAATAAATTATGACAGCACAACTGCATCGTCCCTAAAGCAAGTTGATGACTCAACGATAGTAGGGTATAGATATTCAAGAGGCTGGGCCAATATACAACGTGTATATTTTGCCATACGTACATCTGTGCCTGTTGATAAATTGTACCTGCTTGATAAAGATGGTATGAAGACCTCACAGAAAGAGTTGAATGGGCATTTTGTGAGTGGTCAGTTGGTGTTCAAAGATAGGGCTGGTAAGCCTATAATGATGAAGGTGGCACTATCAACAGTTAGTACCGATAAAGCAATACTCGCATTACAGGAAATTCAAGGCTGGAACTTTGCATCCGTACGTGCCGAAGCTAAAAAGAAATGGAACGATGAGCTTGCCAAAATACAGGTAAAGACTACTGACGAAAAACTGAAACAAGTATTTTACTCAGGCTTGTACCATACCTGTATGGCGCCGGTATTGTATTCAGATGCTGATGGTCAATACCAGAATGCAAAAGGAAAAGTATTGATGATGAAGCATGGCAGCCAGCGTTATACTGTCTTTTCTTTGTGGGATACGTTCCGCGCGCTCAATCCCTTATTCACCATTACACAACCTGAGCGCAACACGGATATACTGAACAGTATGCTTGCGTTCTATGATGAGAACGGCCTGCTTCCTGTTTGGGACCTCAGCACGTGGGAAACGAATTGTATGAGCGGCTATCATGCCGTACCCGTGCTTGCGGATGCTGTATTGAAGAATACACCCGGCCTCGATGCGGAAGAAGCTTACAAGGCGATGATGGCAAGCGCTACGCAAAAAGTAAGAGGCACTCAAGACTATATAAAATACGGCTATTTGCCGCAAGACAAAGAAGGCTATAGTGTAACCATAACCCTCGAATATGCTTATGATGACTGGTGCATAGCACAGGTAGCAAAGAAACTGGGCAAGATGGATGATTACAATATCTTCATGAAAAGATGTGAAGCATACAAACTGCTGTTTGATAAGTCGTGCGATTTTGTGCGTGCTAAAAACAGTGATGGTAATTGGGTTACTCCATTCGATCCGTTTTTTGCATCTACAGAGGGTAAAGATGCCATGTTTATGGAAGGCAATGCATGGCAATACACATTCTTTGTTCCCCATGATGTGCGTGGCCTCGCAAAAGGATTTGGCAGTGATGCGGCCTTTATGAAAAAACTTGATTCTTTGTTCACTGTATCATCACAACTGAAAGGTGAAAGTGCGCCACCTGACGTAAGCGGACTAATAGGGCAGTATGCCCATGGCAACGAGCCAAGCCATCACATTGCTTATATGTACGACTTTGTAGGTGCGCCATGGAAAACACAGGAAAAAATAAGCATGATCGTAGACTCAATGTATCACGCAGCGCCCGATGGCTACGCTGGTAATGAGGATTGCGGACAGATGAGCGCATGGATGGTATGGAGTACCATAGGCTTCTATCCTGCAAACCCAGCCAGTGGCCAATACACATTCGGTACGCCCATGTTCGATGAAGTAATAATGGATTTGCCATCACACAAAAAGATGGTGGTAAGGGCTAAAAATGTAAGCAAGCAGAATATCTACATACAGAGTGTATCGCTTAATGGCAGGCCTTATACAAAAACTTATATAGATCATGCAACATTGCTAAAGGGTGGCGAGTTGACGTTTGTAATGGGCAGGCAACCAAACAAGTCGTGGGGCGTAAACCCTGCCGACTGGCCGGCATCCGTCAATTAATCGCTTTTACTACATTCTATGCTATCTTTACAAGGTTGCGTACATAAACGTATTAATAGTGAATTTTATAGATTTTGGTTTTGACGATGACTTGCTCGATGGTATTGATGCGATGGGCTATGAAACAGCCACCCCGGTACAGGAGCAGGTAATACCACCTATTATTGAGGGAAGGGATATTATAGCCGCTGCACAGACCGGTACGGGTAAGACAGCAGCCTTTTTGCTGCCTGTAATACACAAGCTCCTTACGCAGCACCATGAGGGCCATACCATCAATGCGATGATCGTAGTGCCTACACGCGAGCTGGCTATGCAGATAGCGCAAACGCTGGAAGGTATATCTTACTTTACATCCATAAGCTTTATTGCTGTATATGGCGGTACTGGCGGCGCTTTGTTTGCTAATGAAAAGAAGGCGCTTGCATCGGGTGTGGATATAGTTATCTGCACACCTGGCCGTATGATATCTCACCTGAATATGGGATATGTAAAGCTTGATGGCCTTAAATACCTGATACTTGATGAAGCAGACCGTATGCTCGATATGGGCTTTTACGATGACATTATAAAGATGATATCTTTCCTGCCAAAACAGCGCCAGAACCTTTTGTTTTCGGCAACCATGCCAACTGCAATGCGCAAACTGGCAAATACGATATTGGTAAATCCTGTAGAAATAAATATAGCTATATCAAAACCACCGGAGCAGATAAAACAAGGTGCGTTTCTGGTATTTGATGCGCAAAAGGTACCGTTGGTAAAGTATATACTTAGCCAGAAGGAATTTGGTAGTGTGGTTGTATTCTGCTCCAGCAAACTAAGTGTAAAGAAGCTTACTGAAGAATTAAGGCGCTCAAAATTTTCCGCAGACCAGATACATTCTGACCTCGACCAAGAACACCGCGAACAGGCACTGAGCGATTTTAAAAGCAAAAAACTAAAGATACTCGTGGCTACAGATATACTAAGCCGCGGTATTGACATAGAGGATATAGACCTCGTAATAAACTATGATGTGCCACACGATGGTGAGGATTACATACACCGCATAGGCCGTACTGCCCGTGCTGAAAGCAAGGGCACTGCATACACGCTTATAAGCGACAAAGACCAGTTCAAATTTCAACAGATAGAAAAACTGCTGGGTAAGGCTGTGGAAAAACTTCCCGTACCTGAACAGTTTGGCCCTACACCGGGTGTAAGGGAAGGTACAGATAGACCCCATAAAAAGAGAAAATTTAAAGGACCTAAACGCAAATAGTAATAACCAAAGCAATTGTTGAGGGCGATGAAAAAGGTAGTTTTCTTTATACTTTTGCTGCCATTCGCAGCGCAGGCGCAAACAGAATTAGGAATTGGCGGTGGCATCAGTGCTAATACAGCACCCACAGCCAATATGCCCTATAAAAGTAATAATCCGGCGCCAAACTATGCAGGCATGGCATCTGTGATATTCAACCTGAGTACTAACTGGCAACTCGGTTTGCAGGTACGTGCAGAGGGCTTATCAGGCCGCTCCAGCCATACGTATACAGACCCGCATGGCAATGAGATAGGCGATGATGGTAAGCGCTTTGTTTATGCTGCTCCTTTGCTTTCAGGTGATATAGTGCTTAATAGAAGGGTAGGGTTTGGTAAAGGGTATTTTTACTATGGCATAGCCGCCGGTGGCGCAGGTAGTGTTAACAACCACAGCGTCTCGAACGGCGTCTCGTACCGTGCCCCCGATGGCGGAGTAGGATATGAAGCCGGGTTACAGATCGGATACACATTAGGCGTTACAAGCAGCCTGGGTGTAAACATGGAACTGGCAGCGCGCTACATAAACTTGTCATATACGGCACATGCCCCTGAATCGTCTACCGATGCATTATTACACTACGGCATAGTCGCATTCCCTTTAACCATTGGCATACGTTACCGCCATGTAAAAGATATAGTTCTTGGCCCTTTATGATCACAATAACGACATAAGAAAGATTAATTACAGTTTAACTTCTTTGCTTTACCTTTTGCCTTAATTTTCATGAAAATTGATATACCATGAAAAAAATAGGCATCATAGGTTCAGGAGCAGTTGCTAAAGCATTAGGTAGTGGTTTTATTAAACACGGCTATGAGGTAATGCTTGGCTCGCGCGATGTTGGCAAACTTGCCGAGTGGCAAACAAAGAACAGCAAAGGCCATACAGGCAGCTTTGAAGACGCAGCAAAGTTTGGCGATATAGTAGCACTTGCAGTAAAGGGCAGCGCAGCAGCAGACGCTATAGAATTGGCTGGCCCGCAACATCTGAATGGCAAAACTGTCATTGACACAAGTAACCCTATAGCAGATGCACCACCTGAAAACGGTGTGCTTAAATACTTTACTACGCTTGAAGAATCATTACTTGAAAGACTCCAGGCACAATTCCCGGAGATACATTTTGTTAAGTCATTCAACAGCGTTGGTAATACAGATATGGTAGATCCCAACTTCGGTGAAAAGCCTACTATGTTCATCTGCGGCAATAACGACACGGCTAAAAAAGAAGTACACGAAATACTGCAAGAGTTTGGGTGGGAAATAGCAGATATGGGTAAGGCTACAGCCGCCCGCGCTATAGAGCCGCTCTGTATGCTTTGGTGCATACCTGGTATGCTATCAAATGAATGGAGCCATGCTTTCAGGCTGGTGAAAAGATAGCATTATACAGATAACCTAATACTAAAGCAATAAAAAAGTGTCATGGTGAGCTTGTCGAACCATGACACTTTTTACA
>Ga0105239_10001671_pt1 | contig 29250 bp, 26 predicted proteins | sample KBSC44metaG_FD_92761 | JGI IMG/M metagenome (GOLD analysis project Ga0105239, IMG submission 92761) | Corn rhizosphere microbial communities from Kellogg Biological Station, Michigan, USA - KBS C4-4 metaG | ecosystem: Host-associated > Plants > Roots > Rhizosphere > Soil | place: Michigan, USA...
CAGACCTCATCGCTGGCATCTTCAGGAACGAGGGTGAAGCCCGGCGTCAACGTCGACGCATTGACAATGTCCGAGAACGGTGAGGTCGCCACCACCTTGCGCGAGAACTTGGTGCTCGCGACGGCCAGGGTGCCGTCGATTTCGAACTGAAAGAACTTCCCGTCGATCGCTGGAAGGGTTGTGACGTTGGATGAGGTGATGTGAACGCTCCCTCGGCTGAATGGCTGCAAGGGCCAGGAGATGACGCCGACGAGGTTGACGAGGGCGAGGGGGACGATTTCCGCGGTGGGCGTGTTGGAGTTATAGAGCAGGTCGAGCTGTGTGCGGAGCAGGCGTTGTTGGACCGAGGCGTTGGATGCGCCGTTGTTTTGCGCTGCAATCTGTTCGGAGTACTGGGGAAGCTGGGATAGTGTCTTGTTATAGAATGACGTGGTATCCGGCCCCAGCAGATCTTGGAGCGACACGTGTGCCACAAAGGCGGGCAGGCCGGTGAAATTCTGCTTTCTCGTGGTGGCAGCGACGACCGCGATGGTGGTTTGGTCCTGGAAATTCTCACCGACGCCCGGAAGAGGGGCTTTGATATCGATCGAGTGTTGAGAGAGGATCTTCGGGTTTCCAATTCCCGAGTGCTCGAGAATCCCAGGGCTGCGGATTGCACCCGCCGAGAGGATGATCTCCCGGGTTGCTGAGATATTAGATATCACGCCGGCCTGGGAGATAACTTCAGCCGCTGAAGCCACGGCTTTACCGTCCGCGCCATCGTTGGCCGACCAGAGAATGCGGGTCGCGGTGGTGTTGACCAGCACGACGAGGTTGGAACGGTTCTGCACTGGGTAATAGTACGCCTGGGCAGCATCTTCCCTGATATCCGCATGGCCGTCTTGAGTGACCGCCTGCACACCAAAGCCCCTGAGATCCCCGCCGTTGAAATCATGGATTGGCGGGATACCTAGCGCTTTGAACGTGTTATTAAAGATTTCGTGAATGTCTCCCGTTGAGATATGTGGGCTGTAGCATGTCGCAAGCGGACCCGTAAATCCATGGGCAGACTCTTGATAGGCCGCACCGATGCTGGTGAGGTTGGTTGACGGAATTTGGAAGTGCTCTGACTTCTTTGCCGAAGCAAAATATTCTTTCCACCCCAGGTCCAGTCCCAGAGAAGGCCATAGGTCGATCTGAGAGCTAGCAGGCCGGATGTAGGTCATGCCATTGATCAGGCTGGATCCACCCAGTCCTTTCCCAGCGCTCCATACGAGGCTCTGATTCCCTCCATATACCTGAGGGACGCTTTCGTACTGCCAGTCAACACGCGTGTTCTTCGCCAGGCCAAGGACGCTGGCGGTCGTCACGTTGGGGTTGCTTCTTTCGAAATTTCCAGCTTCGACCACAACGACGGTGACGTTAGGATCCTCCGAGAGCCTCCCGGCGAGGACCAGACCGGCTGTGCCGCCGCCGAGAATGACGTAGTCGAAGTGGGTATTGGTGGTGGCTCGATCAGCCCCAGCACCCAACGTCGAAGGAAGTAGTAGCAGCGCAGGCCATAGACATCGAGCTTGGTTCGCAAAACGCATCTTGGTGAGCGAAGTCTAGACGGTCGACAGTACTGTGCGAGAAAACTCCCATCAGTGGTTCGAGTTGCGGGTTGCTCGAGAATTTGTACCTCCATCAGACCCAGGCGTCACGATGCAACAGTGCTAGCCGATCGTCGCTCGAGGCGTCCCGTGTACCGCAGTCTATTAGCTGCCTTGGACAGAGGTCGTACCTCAAACTCCACACCCCAGATCTGAAGAGGTAAGGTTCAGTGTGTGTCCAAGTCCCCGGACGACTTTCTCTCGCGCAGAAAATAGCGATTCTGCACCGGACTCCCAATCCCGGCCTTAAGGCGCATAGGTCCCCACACGCCTGAGCTCCGAAAGAAAATAGAAGAATACCAATCTGGCCCACATACACATTCGATTACGGCGTACGCGAACATGAAAATTTTTGGAGAAAATGTATTCATGCAAATATGTGCAAGACTCCTAGCCATATTGACAGAATTCTCATCCGGCTCGGTGAATAGTTGATCCATTCCAGCCACCAACAACAATATTGATTTGATTCCTGACCACTTGCAAACTTGTAAATATCAGAACATAGCAAGAGAAGTTTTTATTTTAACTTAGCCGTGCTTTAGCCCACTAAGTAGGTGTCTGATACTTATTGTTTTATGTCGTTAAGAGGAGTTAAACTTCATCAATATGAAATTACTAGCGTATCTATGCAGGTGTTCCACAACGGATACTGCATTGAGCCAACGCCCGAGGACTGAGATCACCATGGATTTGCAGTACCTTGAACAAAGTGTCACTACGGCTCAATGGCTCGTAGAACAGAGGATGTTCACTGTTCTGCCGGGCAAAGAAAGAAGTTTATTTGGCAGAGTACATAATTGGCAGTGCTGCAGAGTTGAACAATATTCGACTAGGCAAGCAGGGAGAGGCGAAGTTGAAGATGACAATGCGACTTGGCAAAGACCTTTTTGGAAGCTTTGCAGCTCAAGATACAAGGACAATGAGGACTGTTTCTATCGACTTTGATACCGGGAGTTTACTCCACAAGTAAAGATCTGATCAAGCAGCCAGGGCCAGCTCAACTCATAACCATGACGGGTGTTCTCCCTAATCATCTCTAGGACAAAACTGCTCATATTTCAACTTCCAATTTGTGGTGTATGTAGGATGTTATATCTCGGCCTTTTTCGGTACTATTCCTTCAGCACCTTGAGTCAAGTCGAGTGACTCGACAGCATTGCGGACGGTACGCTGCGAAGACTAAATAACCATGCGGATAGACTTCAATAGTTCCCCTACTGAATGCCTTCGGTTTTGGTGTGGTTTGAAGATCTCTCGCTTTCGACGTGAACCGACGTAGTCTTGTCCTGTAAATTGTCCTGTTCCGCGGGGGGCAACTTGGTCTCCACTTCAATTCTCGAGTGCTCGACGGTGGCGTCGATAGTATTTGTAAACTCAGCTCTAATGTCTCGGTAGAAGCAGACCGCTGCGACACAGGTTAGCCCGCAGTTTGGTACAAGACGAAGACAAGGCCAAGAAAAGACAACTTACCGATGATCGCGACGAACAAGAAGACTGCGGCAGTAATCCAGACATTCCTGAAAGCAATAGCATATCCGTCGACCAGGGCTTGGGCAGCAGCACCGATGATAGCTGGGGTGACACCAGGGATTTCTGCCAACGCGGCCTGATCATTCGCCATCAATGCTGGAATGAACATCTCCAAGGAGGATGGCGGCAATCCCAGTCCCAGTACGGCCGGCACCACCTTGGAAGAGATCTGGGTTGTCAGTGTCCCACTGAAGATGGCGTTGTTGGTAGGAATGCCTATACTGGCACCCAGACTTCGAACAGCAAGGACAAGGCCCGAGGTGATGGAAATCAACTCTGCCGGTGTGCTTAATTGGACTGCTGCCATACTGAGGGGCAGAATAGCTCCGAGTCCAACTCCTGCGAGAATGGGATACCCCCAATAAGCGGGTTTCGGGGTGCTTGGCTTGGATGTTGCCATGAGGATGTTGAAGACGAGGAGGGCTAGACAACCTACTAACAGTGCATCCCAGAATTGTCTTCGCTTAGTAGCATAGAATCCGAACACTGCGGCAAAGACGACAGTCGAGAGGAAGACTATGCCAAACGCCATCCCAGCCTCCAGGAGATCGACATGTATGAATAGCGAAAACTGGAATGCGAAGTAATTGGTGGTGGTGAAGAACGACAGGCCCTCGGTGAAGATGAGGACGAGAGTCAAGGGGAAGTTTCGGTTTTTGAAGAGCCCATGGTGGAACATTCCGTCGGACTTGAAGCGCCATTCGTAGATCGCGAATGCGATCAACAGCAGCACCCCACAGATGAATGGACCCAATATATGGGCATTTTTCCAGCTGTAAGGGTTCTGCGACCAGGCCAGGGCAATCGAAAACAAGACCAGGCCAGGGATGAACAGTGTGTAGCCGATCCAATCCAGCCGTCGAATCTTCTCGGAGAACGTCAAGATTTGCTGGAGTTCCCGTGGTGGAGGATTGTAGCAGAACAGGCAAGCGAGAGCGGCCGCCGCGAAAATACCCGTTTCCATGTAAAAGAAGGTGCGGTAGTTCTCTGAGTGATTGTTTTTCAGTAAGGTCCCTCCTACGGCCAGGCCGATAAAGGCACCAATGCCGGACGTCATGTTGACGACGGCTTGAGCGGTAGGCCTGTGCTTTCGCGGCAGGACCTCTGAAACGACGGCGAATAAGAGCGACTGAGCGCCGAATGCTGCGCTCATTGCGCAGTATCCGAAGATGAGTGTGCCCGTGGAATGTGCCGTGGCCACAATGACGGATCCAACTGCACCAGAAGCTGTGAGGATCACCAAAAACCACTTGCGGCCCCAGAAGTCTGCCGCCTGCGACACGGGAGGACCAAGGGCAACGGTGAAGATGACAATGAGCTCGCTGGGCCAGACGGACAATTCGAGATGACCGAAATACGTGGTGACTGGCCGTGCTAAGATGCCAACGCCTGCCACAGCCGAGAGCTGTGCGAAGGAGATGAACGCAATAGCCTGTAAACCAATCCGTTAACTTAATCACAGAAACGCCGTGGGGATAGAAAGGAGTCCATACTGCAACCAACACCAATGTTCTCCAGTGGACTCGCTCGGTTGATCCGCTCTCCCTGACGACAACATGATCTTGGGGATCCATATTGGAAACTCGTGAAGAAATCTTTCTGTCCGACTGTCTGTGTCTCTCGGCTGCTGGGAAACGATGTCAGGCAACGTGCACTCTCAGCAAGAATGGACGATATCAGCTGAGAGGAGAACAGTCCTTCTTGTCTGTTTCTGAGATTTGCAACCAGGACTCCACGCGTGCACCACCCCTGCTCGGGGCAGTCGGGTCCCCCACCTCGGGGTCTGTTGCTGGGGATGGAGACAAAGCTTGCAGGGTGGCACTTAACTAGACTGATTGTCCTCGTTCCGGCTGACGAAACGGCATTTTCTCGTCAATCTAGGCTCAAGTGCCGAATACGTTGATCTCTTGACCAGAGAAAACGCGGAGTAAAGGGCAGTCAGTCGTGAGGCTGGAATTTCAACAGGTCACATCTTGGCAAAGTGTAATTCTCGCCCATCTTCATCTTCCGATGTGGAGGGACGCTGATGAACCTCGAGGGACCCTTGCCGCCGCTTCTCCTTTAAGTCAAGACCAAACCCTGTTCACGTTTTGTTTGATTTACAAGCCTCGCGGCAAAAGCGTGCCAATCTAGTGTTTAACCAAGGTTGCCAAAATCGGCCTTCCTCGACACCAGGCTTGCTGATCACGATGGCAGCAATGTCTCTCCTAGGACAGAGTGGGCTTACACAAGCCATGCTAATTCTCGTAATATGTGGCGGCTATGTTCTGAAGCTGACAGTCCAAGTATATTCCAACGACCACCTTTCTTTCCCATGAGGTGTTCTCGCAACTGACATCGATGCTTCCAGGCGTTCTACAATGTCTACATGCATCCTTTGGCCAGAGTCTCCGGTCCGTTCCTGGCCAAAATCTCTGGGTGGTATATGACTCCCGCTTCGATGGCTGGGCGCCGTGCTCATGTGAGAAAGATGCTCTCTGTGGACCGCGGCGCCTGCTAATGTTTCGATAGAAATTACTGGAACTGCATCAGCGCTATGGCCCTGCTGTTCGTGTTGGGCCTAACGAGGTTTCCATTTCGGACCCAGCAATGTATCGACAAATATATAGCAACACGACCAGTTCTAAGGAGGACAAATTCTACCGAGCTGGGTCCTTCTTAGGACATGAGAACATCTTCAGCATGCGGTAAGTCTTCCCCGCACCCACCATCAGGGTGCTGACTCGCCTTCAGGGACAAGTCGCAACATGCTGCACGGAGAAAACTGCAAAGGCAACCCTACTCTCAACAAGCCGTCTTGGAAAATGAACAGCTTATTGCTCGCTGTGCTGAGGAGCTCATGCAAAGAATGATGCCAAGGTCTCCCGAGGCTGATTCTCACTCCGTGGTGGACGTGTTCCCTTTTTGTGGATTGTTCAGCCTTGAGATTGTCTGCCAAGCAGCATTCAACAAGAGCTGGGACAATGGCTCGGAAACCGGTGCATTGAGGCTGCTCGAGGCGATGGATGGTTCCGCGATACTTCTGCCCATCGATGCTGCGTTGCCCATGCTGAAAAAGTATGGCCTGGGCAGACATCTTCCAGGTCCGATTGGAGATGCATACAGGCACTTCGACGATTGGACTCAAATGACCCGCAAGCTTCTGCGGGATTTTGGCGAGGACGACGTGAGCAAAGACCGATCACATCGATTCATGGCCACCCCGTTACTCCTGAATGACGACGCGTTCCTGGGTCGCAGGTTGACCGAAGACGAGGCAGTCGAAGAGGCCATGGGGATCGCTTTCGCCGGCAGTGGAACCACCTCGACAACACTGGCGTATCTGTTCTACAATCTCAGCCTGCCCGAGAATGCCCACCACCAGCGCCAGCTCCGGGAAGAACTTCGCAATGCCGGCGAGACTCTGAGCGAGCTGCAACAGCTGCCATTCCTCAATGCCGTCATCAAGGAAACCATGCGACTGAACCCAACCATCATTTCGACCTTGCCGAGGACTCTCGACACTGAGCTCCCGATACCCAAATTGGGCGTCAGCCTGCCAAAGGGCACAACGGTTGGAATGCAAAACTATGTGCACCACCGGGACCCCGAGGTCTTCGCCGATCCGGAATCTTTCAACCCTGAGCGATGGCTCGGAGACTGCGATGCGGCGGAGCGAACCATCACTCCATTCAGCCTGGGCCAAAGAAACTGCATCGGACAGAACTTGGCGCGAGCAGAGCTGTACATGGCCGTGAGCAAAGTCTTTCGGCGCCTATCCGTGACCCTCAACTCCAACATGGTCCGCGAAGATATGGAGATGCAAGATCGATTCAATATAGCTCCGCGAGGGAAGAAGTTGTGGCTCGATGTCGAAGTCGTCAAATGATTTAGCCATCCGTAAACCTTTAGCTAGACCTTGGAATGAGAATCAGCTTCTCTTCTCCCACTTGGGCAATCCACTGCGACTACTGTACATAGATGCACACGCGTAATGCTGCTACATACTATTTTCTGTGGCTCTGTCACGATTGCGGCACTCCGCGCCCCCCAACACGGACCGTGTTCCCCTTGCTTTGTCCCCCCACATCGGCAGAAGGCCCATGTCCACACTGCTTCGGCTGCCCACATTTCCCCGTGCATCCGTTTGCGGGGCATGTCGTTGTGAGAGAGCAAGACATGAGATGGGACAGCATTCGGGAAGTGTCAAACATGTGAAGTGCATCCGAGCAAAACCCTCCACGAGGCCCGCCCTTAATCCATGTCGCCTCGTCATTGTTGAGATGGTCTTGGGGGCATGCTGTTCCAAGTACATCCAGCTCCCTTTCGATAGCTTTTCCCATCACCTTACCTGAAGCCCATTGGTGAGGCAGGCAATTTGCGGCAATACGAGAGGCACCGGACTAAAGCGGAGACCATAGCTCGCATGGGGATGGTCTGAAGGTTCTCATCATGGGCGCGGGAGTTGGCGGTCTTGCGGCAGCAAGGTCACCATGTTCACGTACGTCTCCGGTCACAGCATCGTTGAGGGGAGCGCTCATCAGGATGTAAAGATCTTTGAACAGAGCCGATTTGTAGTTGAGCTTGGTGCTGCTATACCTGCCACCCAACATTACTGGCGTGCTGCCTCGGATGGGTGTTGATGCCAAAGCCGGAGGTGCCATCCCAATGGAGGGAGTACGTTTTCTATCCAAAAGTTGGTCACAGCCGTTAATCGATCGTCCCCCAGATGCTCACATACAATGCGGACGGTCAAAAAGTAAACGAGCTTGACCTAAAGGCTATCAATGTAATCTGGCAACACGTAAGGCTCCTTAGAAGAATCTTTGAGACGGTCAGAAGAATTCTGGCGTGTAGCAGTAGCTGCTGGCGCACCGTGTAAAGCTACAGGATCAATTCAAGGAAGAGGCACTCAGTTTGGTTGGTAAAAGAGCCGCCTGCAAAGCTGAGCCTTACAAGCCAGATGTCGGACGTTGACCCCCAAAAGGCAATCGTGCTTTTGAAGGACGGGCACCAGCTACAAGGGAAATGTTATCATCGGCGTGGATGGCGTGCATTCAATCATGCGAGCCAAAAGCCCCTGGGTGATACTAAGCCATTCGGGCCGGGGAAAGTGGATTCCGTTTCTTAATCCCTCGCAAACAGTGAGAGGAGGATCCTGAAACCAAGGCTTTTGTGGAGCGACCAGGGCAGCTAGCCATGTGCTACAGCGCCCCATCGTGGGCTAGTCATGTATCCTACATCCCACAACCAATTGCTCAACTTCGTTTGCATTGGATTCACCCCGAAGACGAGTCCGAGGCTACCGGAGATTGGAATTCATAGGCCAGCAAGGACAAGTTTACTCGAGGTCTACAAAGGGTGGAGCGGCAAATTCAAGGCATTGTTGTAGAAGGCGGATGCCGAGTCCTTGAAAGTGTGGAAACTGCTGGACATGAAGGTGGTTCCATCATGGACCACAATAATGTTTGAGAATCTGACCGATCCGATTGTTTCGGGAGGCATGCAAAAGCTATTAGATTCCGGAACCGTCGTCAATCGGGAGTTCAACTCGTGTCACGTTGCCATATCGTGGAAGGGCAGTGTATGGGGAAATATACGCTGGGAAGGACTGGAAGAAGTCCCCGTCTCGACATCTTCAGTAGTATCTACCGGCACAGATCCTGCGGCAGATGCGGGAATCATTATTCATAGATGGATGCCGAAAGTGGGAAAGGATTTCAAAGGGCAAGCATATACCAGGCATGTGGTATGGTTGTCGTATGCCGAGGACTTGCAGCCAACGAACGGCGCAGAACATCTGGAAAGCAGAAAAAGCAAGCATCGAACTGGACAGCAAAGACTCCAAGGCGCTGCCGACTCTGCATCACATCATCGAAAGGCTGGCTGAGATACATACCAGTGTATGCCACGGTTGAGGCGAAGATTGTTGAAGGCGTCGGCGTGCCGGGTCTGAGCTCTGCTCCAAGGGTTTGATCTTGCAACTATTAGGGCCGACATCTTAGATCAGTGGATACAATTTGCCAATCTTTTCGATCTTGTAGAGTTCTGCGACTCCATCCTTCAGGGGCAATAACAGCTTGCCGTGTTGAGGGCTTCTCACGTTCGTCTACCATAATGGCTTGCTGCCAACTAGCGATGGGGTAATTCTTCAAGAGTGACAAGAGATGCATGTACATTCGGTTCATCTTGCCCTCGATGCTATCTGATTGTGCTGCCAAAATGGATGTTGTCCCTACCTCGCAGTCTCTTCTCTGAACGGTCATCAGGGCTGGTGTGTTGGAAGATTCAACTCTCCTGTGTACCGTCGCTAGCGACTTCCAATACAAGTCTTGTCTCTTGTCCGGCACCACGTTGGTCGGCCACACCTCGAGATCCAAAGGATATCTGGAATATGGCCATACGAGATTGGATATTAAATGGGGCACTCACAGAAGAGCGAGTAGTCTTTTCACGTCGTCCTGGACCTCCAACATCTCAGACAAGTGGCTCTACTGGCCGGGTCTCCGTTATCAAGTGTATTTCTGCCTCTAGCGAGAGTCTAAGGCTATTTAATACTTATTATCCAGCGCGGTAAGAACCTTGATAGGCCACTTGATAGGCCACTTGACTGCTGGTTGAGCGATTTAATATAAAACAACACTAAACTAGCGATTTGGCTTTACTATTAAATACAAAGGGCTGAACATGGCAATAGTGACCTGTCGCTTGAGTGATTACAAAAGGTTTTCCTTGCCTGTCAACACGCTCAAATTCGCTGCGCATTCGTTGTCCACTGCCCCTTGCGTGCCTGTGACGAGGTAAAATCGTCGGATTTGGCGCTAAACCAGTGATTTGAGGAGCAGGAGGTTGTTCAGTGATGAGGTTTTCAAAATATGTAAAAGTTGGTCACTGAGGTCACATATAGGTAAATTTAGTATATATTAATATCCTACACGTGGATAACGCGTTCGGATAACGCGCCATCAGCATTCAGGACAGGCTAAATTTGGTGGCGGTGCACTATTAGTAAAGACTACTCTTTATATGAAATAGCGGCACTCGGTGTTATCTAGGTATTCCGGGGATTAGCCAGCGCCGTACTAACATAACTGACTCGCTGGATTTCAAGTGATACATAGGATTTCAACACATTAGTCCAACCGTAGGGCCTCTTCGTCTAGAATGCCAAAGAGCCCCTCCACATCCTGGAGCAGCTGCTGGATCCCCATATTCAGCTGGCCTGTCACAAGCGCATAGGTGTACAGTAGACTGTAGTCTTCATCGGTGGTTCTCTGCTCTTGGGCATCACTGCGGCGGTACGCGAACACCTTGGCTAGCAGGCGGTCGCGGGTGTGCTCGATGTTGGGGAGGGCGTAGGCGTCGCCCGAGATGGCATATTCGAGCTTCATGGAGGAAGCCAAGACGTTGAACAGGTGGCTGATGCGGCCGCAGAGCTGGGCGCGCTCGCGCGCTGTAGCTCGGAGTAATAGCTCTTCGCCAGGAGAGGCCTTGGGGTCTTTGAGGATGACCTCGTTCATGGCGTGGAAGGCGCCCAGAATCTGCTCCGTGTTCTTTAGGATTCGGGCATATGTTGCGTGGGGGAAGGGGCGGCGTAGTTCAAATTCAGATTTCGATGTATCCGCTAGGCCTTGGAGAGTGGATAGGAATTTCTGTAGGTAGAACTCCTCCCGGAGGTGCATATATCTGTGCGAATCGATCTCCCCTGTCAGAGTCGATAATGGGTCGCGTTTCCAGATTAAGCCCATACGGAGCCAGAGTAAGGAGATCCCGTCTTTGAGCTTCTGCCGGGCTGAGCTGGGCCATACAACTCGGGTTATGATCAGACCCCAGATGCAGCCTGAGATCACTGCTGCGACACGATGTCCAGCGATGGGAATAATCAACGGGTTGTTCTTTGAGTCTTGTTCATCTCCGTCGTCATCGTCATCAAGAGCACTCAGGCTGTATGCATACAGCGCACTTAAGTTGTAAGTGAGCATTATGAATCGGCCCATAGGTCCTTTCCCTTTCCCAATGATGATGTATGCCGTCCAGTATGCCATACAGAAGCCAAAGAACGCCATTGCGAAAGGATTGCCTTGAGCGATCTCCCATGCAGCAACCGCGAGCACTGCTCCCAAGCAAGTACCCAGAATTCGCGAGTAGCCTGTGGTGTTTGACGCTCCTATCGTCATGCTGCACACCAACATATAGGACACAAGACCCCATTCTCCCCGCCAGTGTGAATAAAACGGCCTTGTAGCAGGGATAAAGCTGATTGATGCGTACAGCATCGCTCCGAATCCGACCTTAATTGCGAACTTGATGTCATCCCGTCGGAGGAAGAAAGCAGCGTCGTAGAAACTTTGAAACATCGCCTGTTTGAATCGTGATCGCTCTGGCCACGCCGGTCGAGCATACAAACTGGGCAGTTTCATCGAGGCTGCTTTCACTTGAAGGTTGAGCATATTTGCCCTGTCAAGAACCTCGACGAAGTCAGGATCGAGGCCATCGAGGTGCGTTTGTTCATCCGAGTCTTGCCAGAATTTCAACCAGGTCCAGGTTCTGCCGGACGGTGATTCATCAACTTCCAACTGCAGTTCGTCGAGGATGATCAAATAATCCCTGATGGACTCTGCAACCTGAACGAGGGAAAACGAGAAATGACCGCAGCAAGCTGCAGCATCCTCCCAATCAGCCTGGACAGGGATAGGGCGTGACCTGTCCATGTCCTTCTGTCCATAGACAACATCAAGGGACTCTTTACGGGTAGACTTATACAGCTCCAAAGCACGTTCCAAACTACCTTTGAACTTGGGATTCGTCACCACCGCATAGTGATTGGAAGCATCAAAAGGGAAATCATCGAGAATCTCTTTCAGTGTGAACGCTAGCGATCTCATAGAAGGGCCTAAGTTTTGAATAAAAAGCTCAAATATCTGAGCAGGCGTGCGAAAGCCTTGGTGCGTCTCGGGTCGGCTGTCTGAGGTGTGAGGTATTGCAGAATTGAGGTCAAAGTAGTCGAGCACGCTTTGATCAGGAGCACTAGTCCTTGAGGTTGAGAAGGTGTCAAAGACGGCTGGGGAATAGCCAGCCATGTTGGCCGACCGTGGACCTGTCCCAAAGGGCGGTTCTTTAACGACCACGAACTGCATGGCTGCGGCACTGCGTAAGCCTCCAATGCTCTGGGAGATTCGCTGGATACAGTGTGCGAGTTTCGTCTCGATGGCAGCTTGGCGTTCAGTTCCAAATAAATAATGTTCATATTTGGACTCCTTCAGACTTCGATCAATGGACGCCGAGAGCTTTTTGTGGCGATCACTGACACATGCAAGAGCACTATCTTCCAACTCGGATTCATCGCCGGACAAGAAACTACTAGTTATGAGAGCCAGCATGTCAGAGAGTGCGTCAGTGGAGTCTAATAGGTTTTTCCTGAGTCGGGAACGTCCGGATATGGGAAAGATGAGGAATGAGACGAGCATTGTAGCAATAACACCGGCAACGATCATCCTGAGGATCTGTGAGATCTTTTCTATCGAATAGTCGCCCACCTGAACGGCACCTTCCTTTGTGAGGATGGTGATGAGGGCAAGGGATGCAAGCGAACAAGAAATGTTCACTAATGGATCATTCATTTTCAATTTGACCCAGCCAATGAAGCCGAGCCCACCTCCGACAAAGACAATCAATACAATTGCGTGGCCGAGTTCGATGAGATGGACCGCATCTGCGAAGAATACAGATACGGTCATACTTAGGAGTGAAACCAAGGTCGTGTAGAGAAAGGCAGTGGTAGCCAGAAGCAAGGCATCCAGCATGCTCCCGAGAGACCTTGCAGGGTGAAAATAAACTGTAATGGTAGCCACCATATGTTTCGAGTCTTGCTTTCCAAGTAGCTGGCTTATCTGAGGGACGAAGGTTGCAAGACTGCCCAAGAGATAGGCGACTGCACACTTAAACATGGATTTACCGACATCCGAAAGGATGAATTTTCTTGTCTTGGAAGCGCAGTCTCGTGTCCAACTCATTAGCCAGGTCGATTTGGACGGCAATGGTGCTTGATATCCCCCTCTCTGGGATGCGAGAAGAGGAGTAGTATCAAGCGCATGCCCAGCTTCGGGATCGTTGTTATTGTCGTCATTGTCATAGTTGACATCCTCGCTACCATAGGAATGGAGTGTGAAAGTCCTGTCGAGTTTGGCCCCGGTGGATGGATCGATGTAGGACGAGAAGCGCAACTTAATTTCATTTGGAGTCAGTAAAGAGGCATGCGACAGGTAGAAATGCATCTTACGCTCGCTCTGGGATTGATGTCACCGTTTCGGGGATTGGTAGAAGCCATGCTGATGTGCAGAAGAGGACTGACGCCTGAACAGCGGGTTTGTCATGTTCATGTTGTGTACATCATACCGACAGAACAAATAGTCACAGTCCCACAAACACTTGAATAGAGCCCACAACTCCTATTCTGTTACGGTGTGAAGATGAGATGGATAAGGTGAAGGAAGGTTGTTGACTTGTTTGCACATGCGCTTTGGAAACCCCGCTGCTTTTATTAGGTATGGTTTCTGCCACGTCGGTAAAACGAAATACCGAAACCCGAGCCTTACGAGGATGACACACCGACAGACTATGCCATGAATACCTTCAATTGAGATGTACGGAATACTATCTCACACATAACAATACTATCTCACACATAACAATACTATCTCACACATAACTTCTCCCCCAAGTTTGCTCCAGATCACGAGTGGTATCCAGCCCGGTTCGGACTCCGGTCCAGCCCTTCTGTTGCTTCAACCCAGCTAAACCAATTCACATCACCGCCAAGATCCATGCTAACATCCACATCGTTCACATCGACATTGAGGAACGGGTCCTGAACCGCATCATTGCCATCCCATAGCCATGCCACCGGGCCCGGTGCCCCCGAGGGAAGGCTATTGGACCAGTCTGGGGGCTCTGGTGCGAGACCGAACTGGATGTTCGACGGCCCAGGGACTTGACCCCAGTCTGAGTGGTTAAGAACATGTTGTGCGCCAGCCGGGTGTGTGGGTCCTATGTTGTATGTTTCCTGGGCCTGCCCAGCTACTTGCCGTTCTGTCTCAGAATATAATCGATTGAAGTCGATGTGAGGAGGGAAATACCCCGGCTGAGACGATGGAAGGGGATCTTGGGCTTGAGGATAAGAACAGGTTGTGCACGGCGATGCGTCAGCGGGCCCTTGGTTGGACGTTCCAACGGTTTGTTTGTCCTGTGAGGACGTGTCTGGGGTTGCCACAAGCTGGCGCCAGCGTTCCCTGAATTGGTCTGGCGTGGACGCAGATTGTGAAAGGCCTGTACTTGTCGGTAATGGCAGGTCTTTGTCCAGCACGTCCAATCGAGCAGCCGCCTCGGGATCAGCTCGTAGGCGAATGAGCTCGTTAGCGCGATGTTTGCGAGCTGTGGCCATCAATCTCCGGAATGGGACCCAAATCCGCAGGTTCTTGTTTGAGAGTGTTCGAATTGGGAAAAGCCAGGTGCTGTGCAGGGCGACCCAACTCCTTTCACTGGTAGAGGACCACGGACGTCGAGAGATCTCGATCATGAGATAAATGATCGCATACCAGTGGGAATATATCTGAAAGATCCAGCGCCAATTCCGACATCCTCCTTCAGCGTTGAGAGCGTGGTTGTACTCGATGACCTCGATCGAGGAGATCATCAATTTGGTTCTGAGATCTTCGGAAAACTGCTCGCTTGGTTCTGAGAAGAGAACAGGAAGAAACATCATCAGTCTCAACTTGGCCATTACGAGCCGCGCAATGGTGACCGAAGCCCAGTAAAAAACGTTCCCTGCCTCGGTAGTATGTCGAAGGTAACCCTCCTCGAACTTCTTGTAGATCTCATTCACTAGACGGCTTTGTTCCTCTAACCCAGTTCCATCACTGCTCACCTTGGAAGCCAGGAGCTGTTTTGTGACATCGCATAATCCAGCAGTGATACACGCAAATGACATGTCCGTCACGCCTTCGCGCTCTGTGGGCACCTGCTTGGTATCGATGTCAAGATCTGCATCGTTGATGTTCAGAGGAAATTTTGTGTCGGAACTCCCGTATCTAATAGCTAAGTCTGTTCCTTGGTCCTCTGAGGATTTCAGATCGATGTTACAGACGGCCCACCAAACTCTTCGTCGGATTTCGATCTCGTACGGAGTGAGGCCTTCGAATTTGGTACCGTCCCGTTGTAAGCCTAGGTAATGCGCCATCCTGATAATGAGTCCAGCCATCATCCACACATACCTCGGGCTATCGTGTCGACCAGCAAGGCATAGAAACACGGAGAGGGCTTGGACAATGGTGATTTCTGGAGCGTTGAGGAAATCGGCCTTGGCAAGCGCATGTTCGAGGCCGATCCGATACTTGAGATTGAGGTCTGACTTTGAGCATCCGAAATTGGTCATTACCTATTTAAACAGGTCAACAGATTCCTCGGTAGGAGGATCACATTCTAGCCAAAAGTCTCATGAGCCTAAGGTAAGGGGAACTTACATCATCTTCCTCCATAGCGGTTATAGTTGCATAGTAGATTGAAAACATCAAGGCTTCATTGGCCGGTGTCAAGCCCGTCATATCAGCGCTGTTTAGTTCGCGAACCATCTTTCGAACCGTTGGGACATGGACAATCTGGAGCATGAAATTGACATTTTCGGCAAAATTGTCTATGAGAAACGGGACCTGCGACGGTAGAGGGTGAAACTCGCGCAGGTCGTGGGTTGGAGAACTCAGATTGTGTCGAAATAGAAAAGCATGTCGTTCCCAGGGCGTGCGCTCTAGTTCACGTGTTGGGTGAGATAGCCCAGCTGGCATCTCGTCATCTGAGCTGTCGGAGTCACCTCCCGCCAGCTCGGAAAAGCTATTCTTGAGATCGTTCAACTATAGAGATACTGTGAGCGGCGCGAGGAGGGCAACAGAGTAGCCAAAGCGGATTTACTGACCTCGTCATTGACTCGGGACCAGAAACCACTACTTACATAGTGGCTACGATTGGAATCTTGAAGAACGAGCCGCCCAAATTGCAGGTGGCCATCATCATTGCTGGTGGCTCGAGATAGTTCCCCACCAGGGTCCGCGTCGCGGTCTTCATGAGACTTCCCAGGAGAAGTTTGTTCGGAAGACGGGGCGCCTGCTGAGCTAAAGGCGGTTTGTGCCTGTTCAAGCTGGGCACTTAGTTCTTTGACAAGCCCTTCGAGACTTCGTAGTTTTTGCTGGAGGTCACGAAAGGCTGGTTTGGCATCCATGGATGCCCGAGCATCGGATCCTGGGGTGTTCGAGCTATTGGTCAGGCGATCAAGGCGACGAGTCCATCGCGGCGGACGATTGTTTGAGGGGAAGACGCAGGGAATATTTGCCCGGCTGCAGTTTGAACATGGCGATTGCTTGTCGCAGCGCACCTTGCGGCTACGGCATATAATGCAACTGCGTGGCTTCGGGGTCAAGGTGTCTGCCATGGAAGCCTTGCCCAGCGAGGCCGAGCTCGCGCCTTTCTCGCGCTCAGGGGCAGATCCAGAGGCGGATATTGTGGACGCTGGGGCCAGTGACATGGTGACGCCAATACGGAGTATTCAAGAGCCGGTTGCTTAAGGTGGCTGCTTCTCATCCTATCCCGTGAGAGTAAACTCATATCGAGGTCGAACACACCGAGACTTGCGCGAGTGCCGAGTTGTCACCATGACCGGTTAGCTTCCTCGCACTTATTAGCTCAACCAAATGCGGGTAACGGTTGCCTGTGTCCCCTGGTCGTCTGCAAAGGCAATGATATGGTTACCTAAGCCACAGAGTCTCCCCAGCCTAACATCTTGCTACAATCTAGAGGGGCCGTCCGAATGACTAAGTCGCTTATGTTCAGGCCTCCAAGATACGATGCCAAGTGTCAGTCCGAATCATGCGCGAGACCAAGCCGAGAATGCTCGTGACGCAGCAGAGGGCCGCATATGCCCACGGGGCGGCGCAATCATGGCCATTTCATAGTTACCCAGAAGAATATAATATGAAAGCTCGGCTCTGTCGCCTCCTGTCTGAAGCCACCAACTTCTAACTTAGGTAATTGAACTCTATTCGGGTTGAAACAGCCCAAATTCATCTGCTTACCATAGATATCAAACGCCTCGTCTGGAACTTCTCGAACTTGCGTCATCCTTCAAAATGTCAACTGGACACGAAGCGTGCATCAAAGTATGGCCTGTTCCCGCAACTCTTGCATCTCTCCCTCTAACCCAACTCTTTAGGGCACAGTCCACGAAGGTCTACCTAAGGGAAAGGAGGAAACCATCCACGGTCTGAACACATATGTGGTTGGCAACCGTGAGAATCCGAGGGGCATCATCGTCATCTACTCGGATATATTTGGCCTTGGCCTGCCCAACAACAAACTCATCGCTGACGGATATGCACAAAGCGGCCAGTGGCTGGTCTACCTTCCAGACTTCTTCAAGGGCGAGCCCGTGGGGTTGAAGTTTGCAGATGTGGCCATCCCAGTTGACGCATCCAAGCAGTCAACCTTCGCAAAGTACACCGGGCTTCTAGCAACCGCACCCTCCCTTATAATGTGGTTGACAAAGCATAAGTTCGGACCTACCAACAAAATATGCATGGATTTCCTGGAGGCATTGCGGCGTGCCACTCCAAGAAATCGAAAGATCGGGATTTCTGGAATGTGCTGGGGTGGAAGATATGCGCTCCGAGCCGGGCTCGAGAGTCAGATGATTGACCTCGACGGGCAAAAAGTGCCGCTTGTGGATGCAATAGTTGCGCTGCATCCGAGCAATCTGGTGCTCGAGGACGATGTCAGCCCTCTAGTCGTCCCTGCCAGCTTCGGTTGGGGCCTGGAGGATGAAGCAGTGAAGATAGAGACGAAAGGCAAAGTGGAGGAGATCCATGCGAGGGCGAAGAAGGAAGGGAAGACAGTGCCAGAGATGGAGCACAGGATCTATAGGCCTGGGCGACACGGCTTTTCGGTCAGAGGCAATCCAGACGATCCTCAGGAGCGAGCCTGCCTTGAGGACTCTGAGAAACAGGCCTTGGAATGGTTTCAGCGTTGGCTTTGAGAGCTTCTCTACCAAACCCCCTTCAGGCGCATAGCGGATGGATGTAGCAGATAACTGCAGGCCGATGCCTTCCAACGGGTCACCTTCGCACACGATGGAATGTGCTCGGATTTGAAATCGAGGGAGGGTGGCCTTCCCCTTACGAGGAGGCATGTCGGCAGACCCATAATCTGGAGAATTGTTTTTGATGGAGAGAGAAGTGCCGCGTCATATTGTCTCGTTGCCTTCTCTACCTTTAATATCGCCGTATCATTGCAGGCCTCGGTGGTGCCCGTAGACGTTGAAGCGGTGATGGAGTTGTTGCTGAGAAGGAGTTTTGGTTTGGCACAGAGTCAAGCTTTGAGAGACGGGAGTAGGAGTCCCTTTGACTTTTGCACCATTGATTTTAGTGGCCCGTACTCCATTAGTCATCCACGAACGGGATCAGTGATCACAAGCTGCACAAGGCAACGGGGAGGACTGCGTCACCGTCAGTTGCTCGATGAATGAACGGGTGAGGTGATGGTGGAGGTCACTGAAGACCTTAGCTAATCAACCACTATCTCGTAATCAATTTGAAGCTTAAGTGAGTTTTGTACCTCTAAAATAGCAAAAGCCCTCTTGCTACTTTGGGTAATTTTGAGGTTTTGTTTCCATGCCTGCCAGACCCAAAGCTTGCGATAGACGTGCTTTCGAGGCTGCCATGCTCCGCGTCTCGTCGTCAAACAGGTGGCCACTTGGAACAAGAGGATTCTCCAATGAAATCATAGGTGGGGATTTCCCAGCTTGGTCATACCATCTAATAGAATATCAGACCGATCCATGTATGGATGCATGGATGTCCCTGGGATAGTCAGGACTAGGCAACGGGCGCGGGCGTGGCAGTTGCTCCCATGCCATGAGCATAGTAGTGGACATCGAGCGACGCAGCTTGATTATCAATCGATAAGAAGTTTCAATTCACGGTGGACGAGTGGCAGGTGGATGCCAGAGTTGAATGCAAGTAAATACGATGCCAGTGCCCGTGACGTGCATAAATAAGACCAGTTCTCCCAAGACTGAAGAAAAAATTGCCTGTGCCAAAAGCCCCAAATCCATCCATCTCTCACAAATTTTCAAGAGACACGACCAATCATGGGGATCGACTTCACAGTATTTAAAGGCTCGAAGTCTGGAGAGATCGTTGAAGCCCAAGGGCATCGCGATGTTGGGCCAACAGAGGCACTTGTCAAACTAAGCCACTGTGGTGTCTGTGGAACCGATGAACATTACAAGCATGCCGACCAGGGCTTAGGCCATGAAGGCGTGGGTGTCATCACCGAGATAGGATCACTGGTTCCGCAGATCTCGGACCTGAAGGTTGGCGACAGAGTGGGAATGGGATGGATGCAGAGGACTTGCGGGTATTGCAAGCCATGCCTGACCGGTAAATTCATTGAGTACCTGCAAAGGGGGTTCGGCTAACACCAGGACAGGGCAACAGTTCAAGTGCGTCAACTCTCAACAATTTGGGTCGGCCAATTGGGATGAAGGGTGTTTCGGGACTGGGATTGCATGGGATGTGTCCACCCTTTTCAAGATACCTGATGCCATCGGCTCTGAATACGCCGGCCCCTTGATGTGCGGCGGTGCAAGTGAGTTCATACCTCAGACCAATAGACAAGGATTGCTGACCAGCGCGAAAGCGGTATGGGGCCCTCTGTACGAGCACGGCTTCAAGGCAGGGGATCGAATCGGTATTGTTGGCATTGGCGGGCTTGGTCACCTGGCGATCCAGTTTGCTTCGAAGATGGGTTTCGAGGCAGTCGTATTTTCCGGAACCGAAGCAAAGCGGGAGGAAGCCCAACAATTCGGAGCTTCAGAGTTCTATGCCACCAAGGGTGTTTCAAAGTTTGAAGGTATCAAGCCGGTGGACGCATTGCTGATCACCACTTCGGTGCTGCCTGATCTGTCTCAGTAAGTGATACGTCCCTGAACAGGGAGGTAGATCACCAGCTGACTTGAGTGCAGATATATTCCGATCCTTGCACCATTTGCTAAAATCTTCCCCCTTACCATCAGTGGCGATGCCATTCCGGTTCCCGCGCTCGCATTCGTCATCTATGGATATCAATTAATCGGCTCAGGCGGTGCTCACACAGCATCACTGCAAGCCATGCTGGAATTTGCTGCAAAACATGACATCAAGCCTACGATTGAGAAATTCCCCATGACCAAGCAGGGGGTGGTCGATGCCATGCAAAAGCTGAGAGATGGGAAAGTCAGATATCGGGGTGTCCTAGAGGTGTAGTACGATGGGGATTTACATGTACTATATCAACTCACAGACAGAATTCGTTTTCTTGAATCAGGGACGCGTACGGGTACGCCAGCACGTCTTCTGTGCCCTTCAGTTTGCTGGGCCGTGTGTCGATACACACTTCGTGGCTCCAGTGTTGAAGTTGTCGTCAGGCCGCGGAGAGAGTGAGGTCTCCGAATATGCACTAGTCCCAACGCGGCAGTGGGCCCGGGGATGTGCTTCGTGGTTTCCTTCCCACAAGTCAATACGGAGTACTATTATCCGCACTCCATAGGCTCTGCTCGGGAAGGCCTGGGAGTGCCAGTGGCTGCCGATTAGCTAGGGCCCCGGGCGCCTATTGGGGGCATCTGCACCCCCAGTCACTCCCTAGCACCCCCCTAGTACATAACTCAGCCGCACGGTTACAGATGGACTCCGTACCACTAATAAACCGAGACGCTCCTTAGCCTCTCACCCAACCTTGACATTCCCCCCCAGTCCAAAAATTTGTACAGGACTCCGAAAGCGCTGTGCCTCTCACCTCCAGCCATCCACACCCAGTGACTCACAATGCGAATGTAGAATATAGCCCAAATCGAGAGCTCCAACCCCGATACACTTCCAATCTCGCCGCCATCATCATGGCTGGCCGACGGACGCTTCTGTCACTGAGGTCCCGTACCAGCTCCTCGCCAATTTGTCGCTTGCAAAGCAGCACCCCGTTCCTCGACTCAGTCGCACGCATCTCAATCTCACGACGCTCTAAATCCACGAATTCGACCTCCGCTTTGGCCTACAAAGCCCTCCATCGAAGGTCACCTCTCCCTCTCCCGGTATCCGACACCTCGCCCCAATATGGCGCTGCTGCTGCCGTCTCATCCATTCTCTACGAGACTCCGGTTGCTTCCCAAGCACCTCCCAAGAAGCACGTCCTGAACTGCTTGGTCCAAAATGAACCTGGTGTGCTTTCTCGAGTGTCTGGGATTCTTGCGGCCCGAGGATTCAATATTGATTCTCTGGTCGTTTGCAACACCGAGGTCTCTGACCTCTCGCGAATGACCATTGTGCTACAAGGGCAGGACGGAGTGGTCGAACAAGCTCGAAGACAGTTGGAGGACTTGGTGCCCGTGTGGGCTGTCCTTGATTACACTTCTGCTGCCCTCGTGCAGCGCGAGCTGTTGCTGGCCAAGATTTCCATCTTGGGTCCCGAGGTCTACGAGGAGCTTATGGAGCATCATCGGGAGATCACCAGCCCAGAAAGCGAATACGATGTTGGCCACGTCGAGAGCGCCGAGGAAAATGCCGAGAGGAGACTACAGGAGTTGGAGGACGGCAAACCTGACGAGCAATCTCTTGTGCAACGAGCTCGTGAGATGATCGGCCAGGGAACGAGCTATCACCCGAGCCGCCTGGCTGCCAGTCAGGCTCTTCGCCACAAGCATGAGCATCTCGAGGCCATTACCCATCTCACCCATCAATTCGGTGGCAAGGTCCTCGACATCAGCACCAATAATTGCATTGTGGAAGTGTAAGTCATAATATGAGAGTCTAAATTGGTTGAAATCGCTGACAGACGTGAAGGTCAGCAAAGCCGAGTCGAATCGACTCATTCGTGAAATTGATTGCTCCATTTGGCATTCTTGAGTCAACCAGGACCGGTCTGATGGCTCTGCCTCGTTCTCCCTTGTACGGACCTGACGAGGATCTACAACGGGATGCCGACGAAGTCGTCGATGCGAGCGCCCTTCCTCCCGGTTAAAAAATATGGTCGGGGTCAAATGTCTTGGGGAGCAGAAGTGTTTGGTGGGCGCACTGGTGGGAGGAGCTTTCTGGTCATTTGGAGTAAAGCTGGGACCTGTACAGCAGATTGGGGACACCTGATCTGCAGTGAAAGTGAACATAGAGAAACAAATGTCCAGACGCAACCAGACTAATATTAAAAGATAAAAAGGCTTCATTGTCATTCAAACGGTTTTCCGATGTCGCTATTCCAGATCAACCCGTATCTGTAATTCCCAACGGTGCTCTGTTCCTAGTACCTACAAAAGCGGTGGCCCCAGCCACTTTCTTCAGCCATATGGATTGTATCACGTCTAGTCCCCCCTGCCCTATGTTACAATACAACTTTTCATGAATCATGACCACCAACCATAGTTACAAGTCGAGCACGATCCAATTGAAGACCAATCCAACTCTGCACCTCTCCACGTCCAGTCGAGTCACGACCTCATCTATCTGTACCCATTCCAACTATTCTGCGTCTCAAACGGGTATTTATACGCGACGGGGCCCATGGGGACCTGTTGGGGCGCCGGTGCTGCTCCGCCTCTGGGATCTCCGTAGGTGGGCGCGCCATGGCCATGGGCGGCATTCCGTTTGTTCTTCATCATGCGATAGGAGAACCAGACGCCGACGCTCGTGGCGATAAAGCCGAGCACACCCACGATGATGCCGACGAGCTCGGCCGTGGAGAGGAATGGTTCGGGTTTGGTGGTCGAAGAGCTTGAGGAGCCTGAGTTTGATGTCGATGTCGATGTCGTTGAGGTTGATGTGGTTCGGCTGGTCTGGTATGCACCGCTGGACGTGGTGGACCCCGTTCCTATAGAAGGAGAGGCACTGGGTTAGTCATTTGGTTTCGAGGGCTGGCGGTACTTCTCTTTCGGCTTCGAAGCTTCCGAGATGTTTGTTGTCAATGACGACGATTCTACGACTCCAATTCGACACGGCGTTAGGAGATGTGGGTCAGGAGCGAAGGAGCAACCACTTGCACATACCTTGACTGGCAGTGGTCTCAATTGCACGGTTAAATCCCGCACTTGTGCAGTAGCCGTCGTAAATGCTCACAGCACTGCTGACATCGATGGTGTTCCTGGAGCAGGTGTCATAGACACAGCTTTGGAGGAAGGCATCCGCATCGTCCTGAAGATCGGCACGGCAGAAGCAGTCGTTCTCGATTGGATCGACCTGGCAGTCAATGTTGTTTGCAAGCCGGTCAGGTCCTCCGCCGCTCGAAAATCCGATGTAAAAGCATGATCGAGCGCAGCTCCGCTGGGACTGATACGCCGGAAGGTTGGTGAGAGTGACTGTGGCTGCCAATATAGAGTGCGCAAGAGCGAGAATGGGAATGATAGCTCTTTTGATTCTTCTCGACATGGTTGAGCGATGTCACAAGCACCTTTTGTTGCGCGTGCAGTATTTGAATGGAGAAGGAGTGGGATGAAAGATCATTGTTGCCAGCCCGCTAGAGTCAACCAGCAGCTGTAGGGAGGCTCCTCCCATCAAGACCATGACTATGAGCATTAGCATGGATCAGGGCATGATGCCTGCCGCTGTTCCCTACTCCAAGTATATCACCAGATGAGCGGACAGTTTCACTTGGTACGGGTTTGCACATTGAGTGGTTCATCCATTGGACAGGTGATTGAGATGAACAGGGTTTGTTGGCACTTGTACTCTCCACGGAGGAGGGATACGGGCCGAGGAGAGGAGACTTGGTCTCGACTTAAAGTTGACGACCTAACAGGCCATTTTCCCTTGCAGCCACCCTGGACCCGAATACGAGGTTTCTCTGATTGTGAGTGTCTCGGTTATCGTCGTTTTCCAATGAGTGCTTCGCCCTCTGCGAAGTTTTCACAGCAGCAAAGAGTCGATTGCGCAGGTCAATGAATCTTTCAAGGCCATGCGTGGCCCAACGGGCGCGAACCGATCCATGCTGCGTCCAGTCGTCGATGAGGCTGAACGCAGTGCTTGTTCGGAGGAGGCTCAAATAAGACGATGGAAAGAGTGGCGTGTTGATCGCCAAGAGAACGAGGCGATGGGGGCCAGGAACTGATCGCTGGATGTAGCCAATGCAAATGGAAAGCGAAGCAAGCAGGAGATGGCCCTCGCGAAACATTTGAATCTCGACGGCTACTGTACCCTCGTTGAGCAGCCCAGACCATGATCGACGACATGTGGCAAATTGTACGTACGAGGCTTGGTGAGTTTGGCATTGATGCACCCTTTAGGCAACTCGGGCGTATATAAAAGGAATGCGGCCTCAATTGGAGCCAGGTTCAGGTTGCCAGGAGGAGACCTACCTATGTACCTATGTACCTATGTACTAGACACAGTCCATGGGTCAAGAAAGATATCTCAGATGCCACAGAGTCACAGACTAGGTAGTCGCGGCGTCGAATGAACACCTGAGGACGTAGTCTAACTATTAACATAGTGTAGTTGGTCTGATCATGGTATCATTTGGCATCAAGATTCTGGTGAAGGTTCACTAGGAGCAGGGAAACTTAAACTTCTATTTTCGTCACGATGCAACTAAATTTGCTTTCTAACCACTTTTGGTCCCTAAGGCACTTAGTCAGTTGTTTAGCCACGAGTTACGGTGGCGCTTAGTTGGTTCAAGTGGCTCTTAGTGAGTGCTTAGTCGGTTAGTCCGGCTCTAATACTAACCGCCACGGTCCTGTTCTTTGACGAGTATTACCGTCCTTCTTACCGCTTCTCCAGAGGGTTAATCATTTCTATCTCAACTTCGATCCAAAAGCCTGGGTCGCGCCGCCCGATATGACTGCCTCTCCCAACGTGTCAGGTCTCGTTGAAGAGTTCTTCCCTCCCACACCACGAGCCTTCCACCTACTGTTCAATTTTTTCCGGGCATTTCCACTGGTAAGTACGTAAGGTACTTAATCTCGCCCAATTAATTTTAATGGTAGTTCTCTCTGTTGCAATGGACGCCGCTCAAGAACTTCCAAGCCATGGGAAAGACTTCTTCCAACTCGAGACTCAACCTTCCAGGGCGATATGCATGGGCCGCAGCTGAGTCGATCGGACCTTTCAACCTACTTTACATCCTATTCACGCTGCCGTCCAAGTTGAAGCCATCGCTACACGCTTCCTCGAGCTTCCTCGGCACTGGGCTCCCCATGCAGAGCGAAATCTTGGGTTGTCTGTATCTCTTGCATTATGTGAACCGTGCGGCGGTGTCTCCATTATTCCTGGCCCCGAGCATGTCTCCAATTCATCCGATCGTTTCGGCGTGTATGAGTATTTTCCAGTTCACCAATTCCAGCAATATCGCCTGCTGGCTTACCTATACGGTGGCCACTGCCAACTTCCAACAGCAACCCCTGATTTCATTTAGCTCGGTGTTAGGGATCACACTGTTCTTTGTCGGGCTCATCGGCAATATCAAGACAGAAACAAAGTTGTTTGAGCTAAGGAAGGGTGCTGCTAAACGGAAGGCTCGATCTGAAGGCAAGGCTGAAGTCACATACGACAAGGTCTACGTGATTCCACCTGTGGAGGGCATGTTCAAAACTATCCTATTTCCACATTACGTTTCGGAGTGGCTCGAGTGGACTGGGTTTTGGATTCTAGGAGGATCTTGGGGTCTGGGGTATGGTTATTCAAGTCCAGCTTTGTGGTTTGTCGTGGTGGAGATCGCAACCATGCTTCCAAGGGCGGTATCAGGTCGACAGTGGTATGAGCAGAAGTTTGGCAAACGAGCAGTGGCTGGCAGGGCCGGAGCGATTCCAAGCCTGGGCTTATGAACCTTGTGCTCAAACCAGACTCGGAGAGTTTTGCTGACAGCAGTATCGCAGTGCGAAGTGCCCAGGCCAGGTAAGAATTTGGGTCGAATTGAGAAATGACTATCAAATGCAGGTGGAACACAAGGCTCGAGTGGCATGACAACGGAAGCAAACAATTATAATCTAACATCAGTGTTTGCTCCCTTGCTAGGCCTGTGAAAGGCAGGCATTGCCAGCGAAAATGTTCGATGTAGCACCAGTTTTCTCTCCCCGGAAATCAAGCCGAAGTCGGTCTTCGCGTGAGAATTTGTGATGCAGGAACAAACATAACAGTAGGCTAAGCTGAAAAGTGACCCAGATTTTCTCACTAGGCCGTTATGACGGTTGTGATAGGCGATGCATGGCTGGGCCACTAGGCGTCAATCTGGGCCGGGGGCCACCCGGAGACCATCAAACTTATTAGCTGCAGGTTGCACGGGAGCACGCCTTGGTTAACTAGTAACCTGGGAGCATTAATTTACTAGTCCCAGAGCCTGGGGGGGGGAACGGACACCTTCTGGAGGGTTTGGTGGGCTTGGAGGGGCAGAGGCCCGCCAAGGACAGCCATTTCGGGGTCGGAAGTACGAGGGACCACCACTGGAGCAGGTGCATCTGTGCACGCCATTTCCATCCCAGATAAAATTTCCAATATTCTTCTGCGTCTTGTCCCTCCAGGACTCCAGGCCCCTCCATCGTCCTGCATCCCTCCCCTTCAACCCTCTTCTGATAGCTCTCACCGCTCCTCACCTTTTTCTCTCCCTATTTCATTTCAATCCTCGTCGAATTTCCTTTTGTTTTCCTTCCACACCTTCTTCCTTGCACCTGTCGCACATCCTCATACTGCGTTTCAGTCCGACCTGTCAACGGACCCTCCACAAGATGGTTCAATCGTGAGTCATCCCAAGCTGACACCAGCGAGATCAATCACTGACTATCTCGACCAGATCCATCCTTGGTTTCCCTCGTATTGGAGCCAACCGTGAGCTCAAGAAGGCCACCGAAGCATACTGGGCTGGCAAACTCTCACAAGATGACCTTCTCAAGGAGGGAAAGAGATTGAGGCTAGAACATTGGAAGATCCAGAAGGCTGCTGGCATCGACATTATCCCAAGCAATGACTTTGCATTCTACGACCAAGTCTTGAGCCAGATTCAACTCTTTGGTGTTGTCCCCGAGCGATACACCAAGTATAACCTGGATCCCATCGATGAATACTTTGCCATGGGTCGAGGTCTCCAGAGACCCGCAGTTGATGGAAAGCCGGCTGTGGATGTGCCTGCCTTGGTAAGATCTTTCTTCAGTGGTTTCATCGTGCTTTACTGACACCGACTTTCCCAGGAAATGGTGAAATGGTTTGATTCCAACTACCACTATGTCAAGCCAACACTCCAGGACAACCAGGTCTTCAAGCTTGCTTCCAACCCTAAGCCAGTCGTTGAGTTCCTCGAAGCAAAGGAGGCAGGCATCACAACCCGCCCGGTCCTCCTTGGCCCTGTTTCCTTCCTCCACCTCGGCAAGGCTGATCGTGGCCAATCCATCGATCCTATCTCTGCCCTTGACAAGCTTCTGCCTCTATACGAGGATCTGCTTAAGCAACTGAAAGCTGCTGGCGCCGAGACCGTCCAAATTGACGAGCCCATCTTGGTTTTTGACCTACCAGCCAAGGTCAAGGCTGCCTTCAAGCCTGCATACGAGAAACTCGGCTCGCTCGGAGCCAGTGGTCCAAAGATCGTTCTTGCTACATACTTTGGTGATATCGTCCACAACATCGATGTCCTTGACTCCCTGAAAAATCTCTATGCCATCCACGTCGACCTGGTCCGCAACCCAGAACAGCTCGAGACCGTCATCTCAGCACTGGGTCCCCAACAAATCCTCTCAGCCGGTGTCGTTGATGGACGAAACATCTGGAAGACAAACTTCAAGCGGGCCATCGAGACTGTCGAGTCTGCCATTCAAAAGTTGGGCAAGGACAGAGTCATTGTTGCCAGTTCCAGCTCCCTTCTGCATACTCCGCATACCCTCACCAGCGAGAAGAATCTTGATCCCGAGATCGCCGACTGGTTCAGCTTTGCCCACGAGAAAACCGTGGAAATCACCACCATTGCAAAGGCTGTCACCGAAGGCCCGGCATCAGTCCGAGATGCTCTCGAGGCCAATGCCAAGTCCATGCAAGCCCGTGCCTCGTCCAAGCGCACAAACGATCAAGCCGTCAAGGAGAGGCAAAGCCAAGTGACACCGGAGATGCACAACCGCAAGTCGGAGTTCCCTGCTCGTATTGCCGCCCAGCAAAAACGACTCGACTTGCCCTTGTTCCCTACCACCACCATTGGCTCCTTCCCTCAGACCAAAGAGATCCGAATTCAACGTAACAAATTCACCAAGGGTGAAATCACTGCTGAGGAATACGAGAAGTTCATCGAGAAGGAGATCCAAGATGTCGTCAAGATCCAGGACGAACTTGGCCTTGACGTGTATGTCCATGGCGAACCCGAACGTAATGACATGGTGCAATACTTCGGCGAACGTCTTAATGGCTACGCATTCACTACCAACGGATGGGTGCAATCATATGGTTCTCGATGCGTGCGACCTCCCATTGTCGTGGGTGATATCTCGCGCCCCGCCCCGATGACTGTCAAGGAGTCCAAGTATGCAGCATCTATCTCCAAGAAGCCAATGAAGGGTATGCTCACCGGACCAATCACCTGCTTGAGATGGTCATTCCCTCGTGACGACGTGCATCAGTCTGTTCAAGCACAACAACTTGCCCTTGCTCTGCGGGACGAGGTGGTTGACCTTGAGAAGGCGGGTGTCTACGTCATCCAAGTGGATGAGCCAGCGCTTCGTGAAGGTCTTCCTCTCCGTCAAGGCGAGGAGCGTACCAAGTATTTGAAATGGGCTGTCGACTCATTCCGCCTTTCAACCGCGGGAGTCGAGGACGGCACCCAGATCCACAGCCACTTCTGCTACTCCGAGTTCCAGGACTTCTTCTATGCCATCGCTGCACTGGATGCCGATGTGCTGTCCATTGAGAATAGCAAGTCGGATGCCAAGCTGCTCAAGGTCTTTGTGGATGAGGCATACCCTCGCCACATTGGACCTGGCGTTTACGACATTCACTCACCTCGTGTTCCTTCGGAGCAAGAGATTCGCTCCAGAATCCAGGAAATGTTGGCGTTCTTGAGACCTGAGCAGTTGTGGATTGATCCCGAC
>Ga0105239_10001672_pt1 | contig 29230 bp, 28 predicted proteins | sample KBSC44metaG_FD_92761 | JGI IMG/M metagenome (GOLD analysis project Ga0105239, IMG submission 92761) | Corn rhizosphere microbial communities from Kellogg Biological Station, Michigan, USA - KBS C4-4 metaG | ecosystem: Host-associated > Plants > Roots > Rhizosphere > Soil | place: Michigan, USA...
ATTTGAGGGGATTGAAGGTATTTATCGGTTTATTGAAGAGTGTGATCGAGCCCGGTCGTAGTCTAGAACTGCGGGATGAACAAAGATGAGAACCATAGCTGTTGCCGGCGAGTGCAGCCCGTACAAGAACGGTTCTACTTGGGTATCGATGTGTATGTATTATGGACAGATGTCAAACAGACATTCATTTTTGGTTTTTCATTTGTGCAGAAAGAGCATTATTAACTAGCGGCCCTCAGATTGATAACAATACGAATACCCTTCTCATCTAACAATAGGGAGGATTTCTTTCGATCAGATTGATTTACTTCGTCTTGCTGTCCATCACTCGTTAACGCTGCACATTCTCGCTAAGGAGTATCCCCCGGGCCCCGTCTGAGGTCCCCACTTTCAATCTCAGAGCCTGATTCTCCTTGTCGACCTCGGCCTTCTCGTGCTCCAATTCGGTGATGCGCTCTTGCAATTCGGCTAGCTCATCTTCGGCGCCAGAGGAAAACTCTTCGATGATCTTGAACACACGCCAGAGACGGAGCACCACGACCAGAGATCCAGCTTCCTCGAGGGGACCTCGCAGCAGGACGTCGACGATGAAGGCGGCAACAATAACTGTCGCGTCGAAGGCGTGGAACTTGGAGTTGAAATAACTAAATAGATAAGAAAGTGTTAGATCGCTAGGCGGCACAACATCCAACACAGCATGTCAGTGGAACGAACGAGGCTCACATACCCGAGTCCAAACGCAAAGACGCTGGCGAGCAATTCGGCCATGAAGAGGCAGCTGAAGGTGAGGCTGAGCGAGCCAAGGACATCGTTGACTATGAGCCAGTTTTTGCGTCTGAAGCCCTTTTCGCCGGTGTGCTCACAGATGTGCAGTGAGACGAGGAAGTCGGCGAAGATGCAGGCGATATCGAGGGAGACGAGGATCAGGACGAAGTAGTGGCCCCATTTACTGATCAGAAATGCCCGCAGGCGACTGCGCAGGCGCCATATCCAAGTGTCCTCGCCGTGGATCTTGCGGATGTGGCATGCGATGAAGTCGTTGGAAGGCATCGCGCGCATGTTGCGGCGGTCAGAGCGGAGGAGAGGTGTGGCTTCACGGGGGATGTCATGGTTCGAGGGACGACGGAATTCAACGTCGGCCATTTTCGAAACCTTTGAGTCTCTTTGGAAGAGATTCCTATGCAAAGGATGATGAGGACGGGGACAGTCGATAAGCTAGTTGAAGGATGAGAGATTATGACAGAAATGGGATCAAGCAGGCCACGCGGCAAAAGGTAAAAACACTCAACTTCGCAAAAATCACAAATGGTCAACGAGCGGTCGAGCCTCGCGCTGCTATCGTTAAAATGCTTGAGCCTTGGTAGATGAGGTCCTACCATGGACTATTGTATCCTTGATTGGATCGGAAGGATAGCATACGAGTATTTCTACACCGGATGAGGCTCCCGCTGTGCACATGCTGGGAAGCTTGGATGACTTTTCCATCTCCCAACGCGACGGATCTCAACATGACGTCATGCACGTGGACCCCCGAATCACACCCCCGCACTCTGGCTTGGTATATGATTCAAGCGAAAATATTTCCCCGACCACCTGACGTTCATTGAAATGATCTTCACCGAGTTCGTCAATGTAGTATTTGTTTGAGGGGTGCAAATACGCGAACTTCGTCAACCCCTCCGCTGTTACTAGTTGGGCTCATGGAATAGGAAACTAAGTCCGCTCTTGCTACTATTTGAGAAGATGTCCAGAGAGCTTATGTCCTCGGTGCGTGATTTTGCGAGAGGCAGATACAGGTGAGCTATTGTCGTATTCTTGTTTCCAGATCAATATACCTGGTCCTTCGCTGTAGCCTGTGCCCTCTGAAATCAAGATGGTGCGCGTCGCTATTGCTGGCGGAAGTTCTCCCACCTTGGGACGGTCCATTGTGACCGCCATTCTCGCAACTGGCAAACACGAAGTAAGAATTCTGTCGAGGAGACGATTAGATGCAACGGTGAGTGTCAATATTTTACCCTTCACATCATTGTTTGCAATTCAAGGCATCCATACCTCAAAGATGGCCCATCGATTGTGCCTCTTCCCTTAGATCCTAGTAACAGGAGCTGATCCTCACGTTTAGGAAGCACCGACCACTCTTTATGGCGCTCCAGTTACCTACGTTGATTACGGGTCCCGAGATGAACTAGTTTCCGCGCTCGAGGATGTCCACACATTGGTCTCCGTGCTGAAGATCAATGACCCGAAGGACATGGTCAACCACCATGTCAGTCTGTTGGAGGCTTGCATCGCGGCCAATGTCTCGCGTTTCGCTCCTTCCGACTGGTCTTTAGGCGTTTTGTCGCATACCCAGGTCGATCTACTCGCCGGCAAAGACAAACTATGGAATGTCTGCACCCATTTTGCGCAGAAGTATGGTATTGCTTGTGCGGACTTTCAAACCGGGGGGTTCATGAACTACTTTGCACAGGGGAAGACATTTTCAGACGAGAAGGGCAAAGAGTTTGCCCTGAGTGGACTGGAAGATGATTTGATGCTCGAGTATATCGATATCCAAAACGGCAAGCTACTCATTCCCCTTAACGAGAGCGGCAACCCGAGTAAAATCACCATGACACATCTTGACGACGTTGGCAGGTTCGTTGCGGCTGCAATTGATTTGCCACTGCAGTTCTGGGCCGGCCACTTGGGAATAGCAGGCGACACGTTTTCATTCGAGGAAGTTGCGGAGCTTTTACAAGGCAAAGGCGTGAACCTTGAGCGCCAGACCTTGTCGATGCAAGATTGCGACCAGCGCATCCAGTCATATGATGACGAGCTTGCCAAAGGTTTCAGTGCAAAGGCTTTGAAAGGCAAAATGGTGGCGCAGATGATGAAGGTGCAATGTGGTGGTCAAGTTGGCGGTGCGATCATCGAGGGCAGGCTGAACGAGCATTGTCCAGACGTCAAGCCGATCACCATCAGGGACTACATTAACTCTGTTTACACGACAGTCATTGAGCTTGAAGTTCGGGGATCAAGAAAGGCTGACTCTTGATCACCTGTTCTTCACACAAAGCAGATTTCTCGCCTAGCCATCCCGGGCTAACATCTGAAATGTAGACCTGCTAGAAAAGCTATTCGATAAAGCAGTAGAACATGAAGTAGCAGCATAGTGCATAGGTAATGGCATGATCACTATCAATAATGCCTAATATTATGCTTAACGTGCTTGTAAATTATGATGAGTAATTCGATGGACGGGGCGTTGGCGCTGATTATTGAACTCAAAAATAAAATGCGCCTTCTCTAGCAACCACAACTCACGATTGATGAAGTCGGAGAACTTGGGCCTCAAGCCTTGCTGAGCTAAGTCAACTACTAATCATCTACCTAGGTAGCGTTCAAGAATGTGAATAATCAACATTAAGTAACCTGTAAGGGCAGGGTTTATATCTATAAATGTGCCAATGGCCATAGAGTTGTCAGGGGTTCGGAGGGAAATCGTCTAAATATCCCTTACAACTATTCATATCGAATACTCCACCGAGACCAGATCTCCTAATATGTCTTCACCTATCAGAAACGTCGTCGTCGTTGGCGCCTCTGGTGCCGTTGGGCGACCCATTGTCGACGCTCTGCTCGATGCCGACTTCAATGTCACCGCACTGGCGAGAGAGTCCTCAAAAGCAACGTTTCCCCCAAGCGTTAAGTTGGTCAACACCGACTACAGCCCGGCTTCTTTGTCCGAAGCTTTCAAGGGGCAGGACGCTGTGGTCAGCGCGGTTGCATCCGCGGGCTTAGGTACTCAGATTGCACTTGTTGATGCCGCCATCGCTGCAGGAGTCAAAGTGTTCCTTCCTTCAGAATTCGGGATAGACACTGCGTCGCCAAATGCGGTTCAGACCATTCCCGGAATCAAAGTCAAGATAGAGACCGTAGAATATCTCAAGTCGGTCCAGGATAAGATTTCATGGATGGTTGTTGTGACGGGTGCCTTGTTCGATTGGGGCTTCGATTTCCCTGGCGCGGGAGGGTGGGATGTGGCCGCGCGCACTGCTGTCATTTGGGATGGCGGTGATATTCCTTTCGAAGCCACAAACCTCACACAAACTGGGAGAGCGGTGGTTGCGATCCTAAGGAATCCAGAATCAAGCAAGAACCAGTCCATTTACATCAACAGCTTCACAACTACCCAGAATCATATTCTTCGGGCACTTGAGAAGATTGTCGGCGAGAAGTTTCAGGTCACCAATGCCAGCGTTGAGGAGACTTGGAAGGCCGGTATGGAAAAGGTGGCGCGAGGGGGTGAAGGGCAGAGGGATGGCGTTATTGCAACTATCCATGCGGGATACTATGGAAAAGGAAAGCTGAATCATTATTCAGCGACATGGGGTCTATGGAATGAGAGGCTAGGCTTACCGAAAGAAAACCTTGAAGACTCTATCAAGGAAATTCTTGAAAGTCGGAAGCGGTCATCACAATGAGGGATCTTCGCTTGTATGAGCCCCTGAAGTTGGTGAAATCAGAATTTGAGACTTTCGAGGAATCATTCCTTGCTAAATTTGTAAAGCTGGACCGCAGAAGCTTTGATGGCTTCTGCTATCGCAAAGTCCATGGTACGTCGTTCGGATATCCTCTCGAAATAGATAAGGGAGCTTGTTCGTGTAGCGATGGTTTTTCGTTTACCTCTACCGCATCCAGGGGCCGCCCAGCACTACTTTAGTGATTCAAATGCTATTGTGCCGTCACCGTGGGTTTCCGGTGATGAAAATCTTGGTGAGAATAAAGTATTCCAGGATTTAGAACAAGACAAACCAAGGAGTAGGTAGGGGCCTATTGCTCTTCCGGCCGCTAATAAGCTTAGGAGCCCCATCGCCATTGGTTCATTAGCCCACTGCAGGGTGATTTGGACTGGACTCAAGAACGGGTAAGATTGTTCACGTATTCTGCGCAAAGGAATCGTTGAAACCCTGCGACTTTGCCATCCCGGCCTTCTCTGGGGTCTGGGTCTTCACTAACGGTGGTCGATAATACCTTATCAGGATTCGATTGAAGGAGGAGCGTATAGCCGTCTGTCTTCGCGTTGAATGCTCCCATGTGGGTGGTTGCAGTCAATGCGAGCCATTGGTGCTTCTTAGAAACGCTATTCCAGTCGCAAGTTCGACTTTGCATCCTGCTGACTGGTTAGCTCACACTTTGAAAAGAAAGAGAAAGAAAATAGGGCAACTAGACAAGCGGTAACCAACATACATCAGACCATATAGCAAATCCAACATCCGATGTGCAGGAATCAGTCCTTCCCACCTGAGAACTCTAATGTTTTGGATTTCGAGTTTTCCCTCAATGGATCCTTCAGGGATAGAGTAGCGACTGATGAACGGATCAACTTGGTCTGTGCTTTGAACTCGTGGTGATCCCAGTTGTAGTAAGTCTACATATTCGAGAAGATCGTACAGTGATTCTTGGGCGCCAAAAGTCAAGGAAGTCGAAGTTGAAGATGTCTGGGCCGTGTTGAAATTGTCAGTGAGAGTGGAGGGGACCAGAATACTGGTCAGCAGCTCCGCCGAGGGTATGATATCCTGGAACACTGGGTGGTACTGAAGAATTGGAGGTGGTTGATGGGCGCCTAATCCTCCGAATCAGTTGTTTTCTAAAATGATAAGCACCTCAACATGGACGCATACCAGTGCTGGCTTCCCGCAGGTCAACAAATATCCAATTTCGACCTTGATTAAGGACGTTCTGAGCGGCCCAGAGTATTCTGTTGAAGCCTTTCTTGCCATGTAGCATTGATGGAAGGCGAAGGTTCGCTTCAATCACTATAATCGAATCAGCTTGGTTCGTCCAATTCGACAAGGCAACCTATGCTTACGGTATCTTAATTTCACATGTTTCCGCCCTCCAGAGTTGACCGGGACTCCCTGCAGCCCCGTCCGTTCATAGTCTTCTTTTGAGAGCTCCATGGACAGGATCCCTATAAAGTGATCATCTTGGTATGAGGACCTGGGTATCCTGAGAAAAAAGACTCACCTTCCTTGAGTGCAAAAACGGTGTCGGCCTTGGGATCACCTTCTGAGAGCATGATGATATTGCCTATGAGATTAATCAGCCAGCTAACACAAGCATGAGTGGAAGCATTGACTGCGGAGATCATCAGGAACTCATACCTCGTTTGATGTACTCGTTGAAGAATTCGCCTTGAAGAATTTCTTCCAACTTCATAATGACTTTCGCGTATCTCATTCTCGGTAACTCATTCTCGACAGTCTGCCATATCAAGCTATAAAGCTCATCGGGGAGCATGGCTGTGGTCGAGTGAATGCAATCTGATTCGCGAATTGTCCGCCATGGTAACCGTTTGGTTGGAGCCTGTGTCGAGATATATGCTGGCAGACTGCCCAGGTTGAGGTTGATTTTTGCTGGGGATGAACGATCATTGAACAGAGACGACATCTTCATGGATTCCTCAAAGGGCAATCATTCTGCACGGAACTATGGCTTAGATGTGCAAGAAGCAAAATTGATAGGAGGACATGCATTCAAGTGGCCGGAGTGGTTGGAAGTAGCCTTGGCATTTTTCAGCCTCGTGATTCTGCAGCCTTGTGCCGAACGGGCATCTACTTGGCAGACTCCACGCCCACACGAAGTACGCTGTTCAGGATGCATAGATAGGCAGGTATTTTTATCGTAACTATCTTTAATAGCTAACTACTCTTGAGCAACCACCTCAAACTGTTCTCCTTTCGGTGAGACCACATCTTCGGCATATCTCCAACCTTGATTTGTGTGTGTTTGCCTCTGTGTTGGAGAGTTACCCAAGCCGTAAGCTTCACACTGGAACTTGGGGTTTGAGTCCTCATGTCATCTACATGTTCAAGGCCATCGCAGCGCCGCCAAATAAGATAGCCGCACCGACGGCCCCAGTATTCAGCGGACGCGCAGCCCCTGCACTGAGGAGGGATTCAACGGGATTGGTCGCGGATGCCGAACTGCCAGAACCTGTTGCATCTCCCGGAGCAGTGGGAGTCGAAGAATGCGTTGTAATAGCCCCCTCAAATGCTGGGGAACCTCCATCAGTACCATTGACAGGCACGGTAAATGTGGCGTTCGGGTTGAGCACATTGTCGATGAGGTGAACCACTCCATTCGCAACAATCAGGTCAGAGTAGATAAGTGCAGCGCCGTTGATAAAGATATATTCGTCCTCGGTGATGGAGACGGTCAAGTTATTGCCTTCAAGAGTGGTGAGAGAAGTGCTATGTTCAAGGATGTCATAATATTGGACAGTGCCTGGCACAACATGATATTTCACGATTCCCTCAATGGCATCAGCATCAAGCCCGGCCAGGATGTTTTCGATAGATTCGAACCCTGCATCAACGGGCACAAAGAATGTCGTGTCCGAAAATTGTTCGACTTGTTCCTTCAAGCCAGTCTCGTTGAGAGCGGCAACAAATGAGGTACCATTGAAGTCTTCCGCAGTCACCGTGTTGGAGACACTGACTGGAAGATTCAAGACCTGATCTATAATGTACAGAACACCCCCCGAGAATTTGAGAGGCTGGCGAGGGCCTTCTGGATGGATGTCGAGCCCGGAGTAGAAACCAACAACTCCTTCATCATCATCGAAGAAGGCACCGACAACTTGGCCCCCAGTGACATTGGTATAATTCGTGTTAGTCAAAAGTGTTGGGACAATCTCATAGTCAGTAATATTGTCATATAACCCGTTGAGAATATGGTAATAAATCAGACTGATATAGTCTTCCTGGGTAGCATTGGCGAGAGCTTCGCCTCGCGGATCAGCTTCCAGCGCTTCAAAAGCAGCGTTGCTGGGAGCAAGAATAGTAATATTGCTCAAACCGGCCACGCTCTCCAGGACCTGAGGAAAGAAGAGAAAAACAGACGCGAATTCGGAGAGTTCCTGCGTCCCATTGACCAAATTGAACAATTCAGAGTTTTGAGCACTGGATTGAGCCGATGTGAGATTGGCCACCAAGGCGAATAGTAAACTTGTGAGCCACATGTTAGCGGACAATAACAAGGCAAACTAAAGGCAGAGGGTTGATTCCAAGACAGCTTTTACCACGGCCCCAACAAGAGCATCGCTCAACGGGGAAGGGTCGAGACTTTATAGGGTCTTGAGAATTGCAATTGCAATTGCTTATGCTTGTGCTTGTCCGAATTTACAAGGCAGATGCCCGTCCCTCTAAGGGGAGGACCGACACAGGTTCTCACAACCATTGTCCATTTTGGGGATGCAAATGCGATGCAGTGATCACGCTATTCGGGGTTGAGGTTAGGTGCGTCGCTCGAATGGCTAGAGCAAACCATCGCCTCAATCATCTCAACTCAACCTGTCTCAAAGGAATCCAAGCCTTGGCGAATTCGAAAGGTAGCTTGATCCGCATGATTTTGTTGCTTACTGCATAGAAGATTGTGTTAAGCTATTGTTGTGAGAAGTCGATTGGCATACAGCAAAAGGTCATGCAGAGAGCTAAGGCTTGTGGCGCCGAGGCTCCGACACCGGCATGAACACGAGATGGGCCCTGATCGAGACTAACACCAACAATATGTGTCACAACATGACGAAGAGATAACATAAGTGGAAAATTCTGCCGTGTGAAGACATAGTTTTGTTAGTTTACAAACCGTAGACTTGAGCACGGCCAGAACAATGGCACGGGCTGAGGTTCCGAGTATGTGTCGGGCTGGACTCAGAACTTTTTCTCGCAGGTGGCATCCCACGTTTTGGATGATCGAATACCTTTGAGGAACATTTGGTTACCATGGTAAAGACTTGTGACATCGACAAACCAACACCAGTTGAGTCGATGGGTGGCACCACGCTCCTCTCCTAGTGCATCCTGACCGCGGAACTGTGATTGTGGGCTGCAGCAAGCAACGCCACCTTTGCTCTGAGTGTTCACATCGCAATGTCCGAGATTACCGGCCAGTTTGCTCAGTGGAATGAACGACTGATGGGCTGCAGGTAGTGGGATTGCGGCCTGGATAGAACTCATGGACATAAGAGCAGCTGGCCTTGTCCGAGACGGTGATCAATCATGGTTGTGGGAACATCGAGGCCCCAATCCTCCGACATCATTCATATTGTGATAGTAATTTCCATGTGTTAGAGAGCGGCCAATGTCAAAACGGCTGAGATGGTTTGGCGAAAGAACAAGCTCATCAGGATCAACAAGGTGGCAAGTCAGGCTAACGTGACTGGTTTTGAAACGTTGCGTAAATGCATACAGTCTGTCCTGTCCAGGTCTATGAGGAGCACAATGCGTGGGATACTCTCACTTTGGGATGGATGAAGAGTGAAAGGTTTGGAAGAGGTCAAATTGTAGAGCAGATTTCAAGAGAGACATGACAGCAAGGGGCTCCTTGTCATCCCTGTCTCAGGTGGGTTAAAGCAGCATCGGTAATTGTACAAAACTGGACAAGCTTCTGGAAGCTCTTGGCGCAGGACAATTGCATCAATGATCATACGATGTCAACTCGATAATAATTTTGTATAGAATGGAACTCAATTAGACGCCTCACCTCTACTCACCCTCTTCTCGGTTTTGGCCTCAGGTACCAGTAGCTGGCCCTCCAGCTCCCTCAGACCGGTCAGAATGCGTGGTTCTCCAAAGCTATTCTCGACGGCATGGAGCTCAATCAACAGTCTTCACGCCCTGCCCCCGTCGATGCGACAATTCATCAGCTATCGGGCTCCGACAGCGCAGCAGTTCCAGCTTGTTGTTTCTAGATCAGGGCGACACGGCCCTAACCCTCTTCTCTTCCGGCGACAAGCATCAACACATTCTTCCACGGCATCGTCACCTAGCCAAATCGTGCGACCACTGGTGCCTCCCCCATCCGAAACCTCAGGGCCTTTGCTCTCGCGGCGAGCAGACCGCGCCCTCCCAAACCTTCCCAGAACAAGCATCTGGCTGAAAACCCTACCGATATTCATATTCCTTGTGACCGCGTCGTCGCTCGCGATCTTCAACTACCAGAAATCAAGCTCATCAACAATCAACTCGATCCTGTACGCATTGCGGACGAACGAGAGGGCGCGGGAGATTCTGGGCGATGAAATTTACTTTGCAAGCAAGGTGCCGTGGATCCGCGGGGAGATGAACCAGATGCACGGCGTGATTGACATTCGGTTTTGGGTGAAGGGGACCAAGGCGCAGGCCGAGACCAAGTTTACCAGTTTGCGGGCGAGAAAGACGGGGTTTTTTGAGACGTTGGAGTGGAGTCTCAGGCTGGAGGACGGGACGGTCGTGCATTTACTTGACGACGGTGGGAGCCAGCCGATGGTTAACAAGGGTGAGCAGTGATAGCCCAGTTTAATAAAAGGCGAGTCGGGAGGATCGAATCATAAACAATGCATGAATAAACGGGCTACCGTGAGGTGAGGGTTCAGCACATTACCACTTAGGTCTATATATCTTCTGTACATTATGATATGCATGGCTCGTTATGTGAGTGGGAGCGGGAGCAGACTCTCAAAATTACTCCTCCAATTGTTGTACAAAATACTTGGGCTCCATGCTTTCGAACTCAAAGACGGAGATGAGTGTAGATAATCCCACGACAAGGACACTACCCCGCTCTTTGCTGTTTCCTTTTTATACTGCCTCTTTCATTTCGAATTAATCGTCAGGCTTGACCTTCGAGCCCTTGGTATTGACACCCGCAGTTGTTCCTGTTCCACTCGACTTGCTGCTGCTGCTGCCCGCTGCGGACGTGACGGCCTTGCGGCTCGGCATCTTGCCTATGTTCCAACCCCAGCCACGCAAGGTTTTGACTACTTTCGGGGTGATGGCGGCGGCCAAGGGAACTCGGACGAAAATGAAAGATTTGTGGATCACGTATGCGAGACCGAGCTGGGTCCAGATACCTAGAAAGAAAGTCGAACGATGTCAGTGATGAGGAATGCCACAAATTCACGACATGCAAAGCAAGGGGATTGAGCATATGCGACATACTAGCATCAGCACCACGGTTCGCCTTGTCAGCCTCCTTAAACCCATGATCCTCTATCTCGTCGGCACTGTAATGGCTGCTCGACTCTTCCAGTATTCTTCTTCCCTCTCCCTCTCCCTCTCGCACCGCCACAGCCTCACTGACCTTCTCGGTGATTATGTCGCCCGCAGTATCAATCTGATCCTGCGCGGAGGCGGGGAGAGGCCACTTGACGAGGTCCTTGAACGTCTCGATAACAACGTGTTCCCAGTGGCCGATGCGGTCCGTGCCCAGCATGCGCACGGCGAGGAAGCAGAAGGGCAAGTCAATCGCTGTTAGCGCGAGGTACACACCTAGCGCGGCCCAACCGTATTCGCGGGAGAGTTTCTTCATGCGCTGGGAGAAGGAGAGGTTGCCTTCTTCGGACGCTGATGCACCGGAAGTCGACGAGGAGGAGTTGTGTCGGTGGCCACGCCCACGAGACGAGCGGAAGCGGAAGGCTTCGGAAAATGTACTTGTCGGCCGCCGCTGTGTATGCAGAGACCTGCTAATTGAAGGTACATTTTGCAGCGGAGGCCGCGTACGGAATTGCTGCTGTGATGTCAGTTGGAGCTGGCGCAATGTCTGCCGTAGCAATGGCGATCGCGTTTCGATTAAATGTGCGAGAGCCGTGCGCTGGAGGAGGCGCATGCTCTTCATCCCGGAGCTGTATAGGTGCAAGAGAGGGAGCGCCGTGTACGGGGTATGATGTGAGGCGTGGTGACGATGAATTATAGGCAACGAGCGCAGATCATGTCCGAGAGGCGAGAGGCGAAGGGCGAGCAAGAAACTGGCACGCGCCTACATAAAACTTTGGGAGCTTCGGACTTGTGTTGCGGCCAAACTTATCTCCGATCTCCGCACGAACGCAGCCTTACATCCACAGCCTCACTTCAACGTCGACAGTCCAGTGTTTTGTTTCAGGGGGAAGTTGATTGGAATACCCAGTACGGGGTACTATCGCCAGATATCCTTTAACCGATTTCCAATCATCAACATTATTAGTATTGTGATTCACTTCCATTGGTTGGATTCTCTAACAGTTGAAAGGCAGATGGAACATGACACTGTCTACCTACCTTTGTAGGCACTGCATTCGGCTGTTAGAAGCATCCGGATGCCCAGCTCCTAACTAACTAATCAAGGTCCAACCGCCTGTCGCTGATCCTAGGCTAAAGTTCGAATCGTAAGTTCCTACACTCTCGCTCTATACTCTGTCCTAGCCTCTGCCCACCTGTCGAGCTCTGCTATGCTCGCTGGGAAATTCAGTAACTCCACTTCATTCATTTGACTAGTACTTGATGCAAACCAAGCCGATCCATGCATCCATCAATGTGCTGAAAAGCTCGGGTGAAACTCCCATTTTAGTCCCATAAACTCGTACTAGCTTCATCCCAGTTCACGGCGCGTCGAATAATCCATTTCCTTATTTATCCTACACTTCGTACAATTACACTCAAGACGTCCGTGGCGGCCGACCTCGCTTCTTCGGAATGACAGGCTGAAATGAAGGTTTCTTATTCGAATTAACGCTTGCCCAGCCTGGTTGCTTCACTACAACAAGCTCGTCTTCCGAATCATCACTGTCTGCCCATGCATCTTTTGAGACTTTAGTGAATGACGCAGCAGGTGTGACTGTCTTGGATGGCACAGTCGACACTGTTGCAGATGCGGTTCGTGGGACAGGTTTCGCGATTGCCGTTGTCTCCCTCTCCGATGTGTCTGTATCAGATGTAGTCATAGGGCGAGCTGCCGCTGGTGCCTTCGGTTGTGACTTTGGTTTCGGCGGTGATGGCTCCTCCGGGAATGAATCATCTGACCAGGCATCTATATCCTCACTATCATTGTCCAACCATTCAATAGCAGCCATTTTTGCCTTTCGGTTTGCCTGCGCCTCGGCAAGCAATTTTGAGCCTTGACTAGAGACTGGGGCCTGTTTACTGCTCTTTTGCGAAGTTCCTGCGTGTCGTAGAGAAGAGACGGGTCGTGTAGCCGGTTCGACGGAAGATTTTGGTGTTGAGCTAGCACGTGTGTCCCGAGTTGGATCAGCAGAGAGCGGCGTCCCGTATGTTGATGCTGACGCTTCTCGAGAGTTGTCGAGTTCAGTCACCTCAGCAGCTGTCATATCCTCTTCTTCAGCTTCAGCTTCAGCGTCCGGTTCAGATTCCATTTCCACATCATCCAGTCTGACCACCTTCGTATTCTTCTTTTCAGTAGCACTCCATGTATCAGGCAAAACCTCATTGAATTCTTCCTCGTCCAATTCTTCATAGTGAACATTTAGCATTCGGGTCTGTCTTCTGGTGATGTCCGAATCTGGTGGAGGCCTTGCCACCCCGTCTGCCAAGGCCCTTCGGCGATCTCTATAACGACCAGGGGTAAAGTCGTCGTCTTGTTCCACAACAACATGTTCCAATCCTCTGCGGACTTTCTTTGGCACCTGCTGGGGATTACCCTCGGCAGCATTCAGTGCCTGCAGGTCAGAGCTGATCACTGGAGCTGGAACATCAATTCCATTCAGTGCTTGTCGAGCCATCAGCGCCATGGGCATGATTCCAGCTAGTTTTTCGGGAGCAATCCGCAGCTTCACAATCAGTGACTTGCGTTTTTTGTTGCCCTTGTCGACATATGATTGCTTGGCCTGGAAAGCCCGATCTCCTTCATCCAATTTGTTTCGCTTGCGCTTGCGATTCTCCATATGAATGTCACCATTCTCGTCAGGCACGGGAGGTCGATAACCAGGCGGGATCGGACCTGGCTCTTCCTCCATTACGACTGCGAGAGGTCGACCTTGGTCGGGATCGGGATAATCATAAGTGATGGCCTCTATCATGTCATAGGCGTGTTCAGCGTCCCGGAGGACGCCACCAGCAGGCACAGCAAGCTCAACACCCCATGAGTCTGCTGCAGATGAGTGTTCATATCCTCTTGCACCCTCAGGATTCTCGTCATATTCATCCGAATCTGCAGTCGACACTGCACCACTAATGTCGCCAACTGCTCCTAGAACCGGATCAATCGGTATCCCTTCATAGGCGGCAAGACGCAGAATACCGTCTTCAACTCCATCGTCTCTACCCTCTTGATCCACGTAGTCATCACCGAGCTGTGTCTCCTGGGCTTTGGCGGCATCGGCCTCTTTTCTCCGATTGTTAAGACGTCGAGTATTAGACCCATTATCATCACCAGCCTTCTGAATCCACCCGATATTGGAATAAGAGAAATCGACCAACACCTCTACAGAACGCGGATCAGCTACGGCTTTGGTGTTGTGCCCCAGCATTGTGCTGGACGGAGTGTATGGCTTGTAGCCCGGTTTTTTGCAACAGACTCGGCAGCCGCAGATGTTGCGACAGCTCGGGCATTTCCAATCCGGGTCCGCAAGGATGTCTTGTGGATTCATATCGTATGCCCGGAAAAGAATGCCATAACAGTAATTCTTGCTGCAATGAGAACATGACGCCTGCTTCCATTTTGGTTCCCAGTAGGAGTCAACGTGACAACGTCCATGTTCACGCACAAACTTATCAGTCTTCTTCCTCTGTTTCTTTTTCTTGACATAGCCGTCGGCATTAACCTGAACCTCGTCTTCCTCTTCGTGTTGGATCACAGGAGAAGGAGGGCGGCGAATGTCACGAAATGGTCGACGCTGCAATTCAAGCTGACAAATGTTTGCAAGTGTGGGTTTCCCCCCAAGGTTTTCAAGTTCTGTCTTTAGAAACTTAGGAGATTTGTCGGTGACTTTGCCCTCATGTTGAAGAATTTGAGTTCGCCATTGATCATGCTTTTGCACCAATTCGTCCCAAGACCATTGCTCGACCCATCGAAGCTTGGATATGCACGCACAACTTCTCCCCATAGCATAGCATTCCAAGCAAACATCATAAGTATCCTCATCACCACCTGGAGTTTTTTCGACACAATTAGGGCAGGTCAGAAATCTGTTAAAAATGTTGCAGCGACAGTATGAGCAGGTGATATTGCTGTCATAGGTCAGTTTCTCAACTGAAGGTGCCTTTTGCGAGCTGGAGAAACTTTCTGAAACGAGTATCTTGGTGAGAAGACCATGGAGTCTGCGGAAGTCCTTCTCCAGCTGACGGACTTTGACATCCTTACCATCATGGTGGCGGCCAGCAGCGAGCAACCTTTGTTTGACCTTTTCAGCAGCCTTAAGTTGCTTGGAATATTTTTGCATTGTGAAGTATACGATGGCCTTATTCTTGTACTGCTCATCGCGACAGACCATTCGAGCACGAGGCAAAGCCTCATGAAGAGCCATTTCCAAGGTCTCGACCGTTGTCCGATTCCATGCGACTTTCATCGTGCGTGTGCCTCGATTCCACACTTGGTGGGGCGCCAATGGTGGGATCAAAATAAAATCTCCAGGTTTTTGCTCAACGACGTATGTTTTGAAGGGTGCCATTTTCCAAGCATTGATTTGGGCAAAGTGGTTTTCTACCTCGATATCGTGGCCAAGTCTTGACAGCCAATATTCCGAGACAACTTCGCGTTCCTTGGACTCTGTCATGAACCAGATAGAGGAGCCTGGCTTTGTTGGCTTCCCTTCTTCGACAAGGCCAGTAGAGGCTTCAACCATAATGTTCTGACCCAAGCTGGCGCACATCTCTCGGTGAGCCGGGGTGTAACTACCCTCATGGCCGATGTAACACATGAGATTCTCAGCGCGCATCTCTGGCGGCAAACTTGACATGAGGTCACCAGCTTTCGCAATGCCTCTTCCCCTTCTCATCCCCGGCCGGTTTGGATCGGCCTCATCGACAGCGCCAAACCCACCAACATCGCCTGTAGACTCATTAAGGTAGAAAAGAGAAGGAGGAAGGACTTCGGAGAGCTTGTCGCGCCAAAGTGGGGGGCAGTCAATGTCTTTCAGATACATGCGCTGGCGATCAGCATCTTTGTAGTTGCGGTTGGTCCATTGGTTAGTGAGTAGAGCCATATTATTCAGGTAATGGCCGATGGTCAATGGAACATTGCTCTTCTTGGTAAGATCACGGGCAGTCTCAACTTTGGAGCCACAATTATCTCGCAGCCACTGAGTAGCAAAGGACCACCGATCGAGGCGAGTGTCGTACCCTTCGATGACGAGTGGCTTGCCCCCAAGAATGACATGAATGAGAACGAGCTTTTCAAAGTTCTCCAGGCCTTGATGGTCAATCATATCACAGTGGATGCGGACAACCCATTCGAAATTTGGGGTTGATTCCACAAGGGCCTTGACATCGAAATCGGGAGAGATGGGCTCGAAGGACGCGCGTGGTCGAGTTGAAGGCATGGTGAGTAGTAGAACACCGGAATTTATTTTATAAAGCGCATACTCTTCCCACCGAACGAGATGGTATTGGTTAGTGCATAACACTAGAGGCAAGAGGGGTAGAGGCTTGGAGGATATGAGAGGGTCAACAGTGAGGGTCGACGAAGGATCACTGAGGCGCGGATGGTGGAATTACCAGAACGCGGCTATTAGGAAGGAGGAGATCAAGTTGAGATGGGAGAACTAGTGACTCAAGTGGGTGCGACAGTCACAAGTGGCACTCAAGTGAGGTGAGAGTGAGAGACGGCTTCACTTCGCCAAAAGCTTCGGAATCATGTTCATGGCACGCGCGAAAAGGCAGTAATTAGCAAGGCTGGGGAATGCTAAACCGGAAAGCTGGCCGAGCGGGGCGAGGCTGAATACTCGCCAAGTCAGGAAACTCAGCCGAGCCGGATCAAGGCGGGGGATAAAGCAGCGCTCTCCACTTCAATTTGTAGTTAGTTCGTAGGAAGTATTCAATCTGATTTACGAGGCTGAAATACGAGGTAGATTTCCAACTCAAATTTCCCTCTCGAGCACAACTGACCCCCCCTCAATAACATTGCGGCCGGCGAGGGTCATGGCATTATGAGAAACACACCACGCACCCAACAATCAGAGTTTCAATAAATGCGACGGTAGTGGTGCCGGAAAACCCAGCTCTACTTACAGCCTCGCCGGGTTCGCCTAGCTGCTTAGTACAATCAGTCAAGAATCAGGATGATCCAGACATCCAGGATCATCGGCCGGCAGCTGCCTATATCTTTTAAATGCTCTGGGCAGCTATCTAGAGCTTGTGTCCATCATCAGTCACCGGTTCTACGGCAAATTTCTAGCCGTCCCCGGCAGATTTCCTCACCATGGCAGCAGGTGTCCCTCGTGCCGTGCACTAGACCTGTATCAACGTCAAATCCCAGTGCCGCTGCTTCGGACCCCTTGGTCTACAAGCCACCCACCACTGGACTCATATCTAAGCTCCCACCATCATGGATTCCTTATGCAGAACTAATCCGCCTTGATAAGCCAGCGGGGACCTACTATCTATTCTTTCCATGTCTGTTCTCAACACTCCTTGCAGCGCCAATGGCCTCGTCCATGGCCTCCCCTCTCGAAATTGTATCAACAACAGCTCTCTTTTTCACCGGTGCCCTTATTATGCGAGGGGCCGGCTGTACGATTAACGACCTTTGGGATAGGAATCTAGATCCCCACGTGGAGCGGACACGGCTACGACCCATTGCTCGAAAAGCTATTTCGGTGGAGAATTCAATTGTCTATCTCGGCGCCCAGCTACTTGCCGGCTTGACTTTACTCTTGCAGTTCCCTCTGCCATGTCTATTCTATGGCGTTCCAAGTCTTCTACTCGTCACCATATATCCCCTGGCGAAAAGAGTTACGCATTATCCTCAATTCGTGCTGGGCTTGACCTTCTCATGGGGTGCAATCATGGGATTCCCAGCTCTGGGTATTGATCTCCTTTCCAATACAGCCGCCTTGTGTGCTGCGACGTCGCTGTACGCTAGCTGTGTCTCATGGACACTTGTCTATGACATGATATATGCATACATGGACATCAAAGATGACGCCAAAGCGGGTATCAAGTCAATTGCCCAAGCACATGCACATAACGCAAAGACCGCTTTATCAGTCTTCTCAGCGGCCCAGGTCGGGCTACTTGTGACGGCAGGATATTTTGCTGGAGCGGGCCCTATTTTCTTCGTGGGAAGCTGCGGTGGTGCCGCGCTGACCCTAGCGACGATGATTAGGCGGGTGAACCTGCAGGATGTCAAGGACTGTTGGTGGTGGTTTGTAAACGGAGCTTTGATCACAGGCGGTGTGATCTCATTTGGGCTGTTAGGCGATTACGCCGATCGACGCATGAAGGAGGAGCCTGAGCATATCCCACAAGTCATCCTTGCGTGAGAAAGCTAGGATAGGGCGACTCACGCACCGTTCACCGTCCCAGCCTGTTTCTGTACATTAATGTCCAAATGAGACTCAATATATTCGACAATCAATTTCCAATCTAACATGGCACCGTCACCAACATCCCCACAAGCTAGCTCCTTTTCCATGGGCCTTAAAACGGTGACCCATCCGTTCTCGCCGTCTCCCCAATCCTGCTCAAGCACTTTGATCTGCTTCTTCGTAATGGGATGGCGCCACATTGCTGTATTCATGGCCGGGGCCACAAATATTCTTTTCCTCCTCTCGTCGATAAGGCCTGTTGTATCCCAAGCACGGATTACACTGAGGAGTAATCCATCACTGATACCATTGACCATCTTTGCCAGCGAATTGGCAGACAGCGGGGCGACGAGCAGAACATGAGCCCAGCGACGTAGTTCTATATGTAGGATCTTGTCACCGCGAACCCAGGGCTTGGCCCATTCGTCGCGATCGTGGTAGATTCCATCGACATTGTCCAACTCGAGGAGCGAGTCGAGGGCTGGCTGTTCGGAGGCTTGACCTTGAAGAAATTCCTCGGCGGAGGGGGTGAGAAGAATGCGGATGGAGAGATTAGGATGTCGAGCGAGAGTTTTTGCGATCAAGGGGATTTTGATGGTGGCAACAGACCCAGTAGCGGCAAGGAGGATGTGATGCTTCCCATCCTCGAGATGGGAGGCTGCGGAGAAGAGCTCTTGAGCGGCGGCGGTAGATGCCATTGGATTGATTCCTTACCTAGATTTACGAGTTGGCGTGCATCAAGTGTTTGAGTGGGCTAATACTCGGGCTGCGATGGTAAGGAGAATGAAATATAGGATGGATTGTGGGTGGTGGTGGTAGAGGGTAGATGGATGGATGTGAAATATGTCGAAATTCATTTGTCAACAATCGACATCATTTCCCTCATGAGGGCAGTTTTGGTGCCACTTTTGACTGCGATGCGACTTCTCCACAAACTTTCCACCATCGACATTAATACCTCCTCACCTCCTCCCATCGAGCTCCCTCTCAATACACACAGAGCAGTATGCTGCAGCGAGCGTTAAGAACACCGGTAGGACATTCGTCCAGTTATTCCCTCTCCTCCAAACCTAAGCTGACGAAGTTATCTTTACAATACCAGGCCCTCCGAGGAGCCCTCTCCTCCCTCCGGCCTGGCGCCACCCACTCAACACTACAACCCTTGATCAGCTCGCATCTCTCACAGACGCGGCTGCTGTCGACCGAAGTGCGTGCTGCGATCGACAAAGCCGTCGCCTCGGCTCCAGTGGTACTGTTCATGAAGGGAACCCCAGAGACACCCCAGTGTGGCTTTAGTCGCACCACCATCCAGATCTTAGGCCTACAGGGTGTAGATCCATCGAAGTTTACAGCTTTTAATGTCCTTGAAGATGAGGAGCTTAGGAGTGGTAGGCCTGATCCCTTTCTTCGCCTACAATTCTTCTCTTACTCTCGCAGGTATCAAGGAATACTCCGATTGGCCGACAATCCCACAGCTCTACGTGGACAAGGAATTCGTTGGTGGCTGTGACATTCTGATCAATATGCACAAGGACGGCAGTCTAGCAGATCTACTTACAGAGAAGAAAGTGATTGTGGAGGAGGAGGAGGCCACTGAGGACGCCAAATAGACTGTCGTGCAGAGTACAGGAGGCAGGAGGGAAAACGCAAAGGTGTGGAGCTCGTGAATACCTAGGTACGGGAGCTGTATCACCGCGGAGTGTTGAATCGATAATAACGACATGTGAGCATTCGAGGATTTCAACGTGTATACTATCCATGTCCTGCAGTGTCATGTTACTAATTCCCAGGTATAAAAGCTCGCCATGTACAAAATCCTGAGATATGATGACTGGACCGCTTGTTTCAAAGCAGATCTCGCTTTTGTTATTTCAACTGACTCGAGCAGACTTCCATCCAAAGGACCAAATTCAAATACAACTAGCCAGAAGACGCTCAGTCCCTAACGCCATGCAATCCCAAACCGCAAAGTGATATCGGGCCTAAATTCCCAGCTCCTCAACAACAACGCCCCATTCATGACCAATCTTGCCATACATGATATCCTTCAAGTCTTGCTTAACACCCATGGCAAACTCGCCCTCCCCTTCAGCCTTCCCAAGCGGGAAGACAAGATCAACACCGCGGAAATGAATATCCGCAATGGGCGCGATGAAGAACGCCGTTCCCGCAGCAAATGCCTCGATCAGGCGTCCCTCCTCATCTGCATCAAGCAGCTCCTGCATTGTGAACCGCCTCTCGACGACATCGACGTCTGGTCTTGACTTCCGCACCAACTCCAAGACACTCGCGCGCGTGACGCCTTCGAGGATAATACCATCTCCCAGCGGTGCGGTGACCAGCTCTTTCTTCCCAGTCTCCTTGTTCAACCAGAGGAGGAAAAAATTCGACCCGCCAGCTTCAGTGACGTAACACTCTTCGCCGAACAGCCAAAGGATTTGGCTGTAGCCGCGCGCGCGGGCCTCGCCTTGTGCAACGAGGGAAGGGCCGTAGTTGGCACCAACTTTGGCGTGCCCGAAGCCGCCGGGCCAGGCGCGGATCATGTCGTGGTTTGAAGCCAGGAGGCGCATCCCCAGTGAGGCGCGGTCTTTTGCCGCAATGGCATGGTTATGGCTCGCACCGTTCGTGGCCGCGCCATTACTGAGTTGCTGCGGCTGTTGCCCACTCGACGACAGCACTGTCACATTAGGGTTTGGCTCATCCAGGGGCGGGAACACGACCATCATGATATACATGAGGGCCTCTTTAGGTTTTTGAACACCCAGCGCCGCGGCCGTTGCAATCATCGTCGGACGAATATAAATGCACGTGCCTGGGGTGGCAATCCACTTCTTTGCTTCGACACCGACGAACTTCTTTAGCAGCTTGAGAAACTCCTCGGGCGGGAAACCCGGCAGCGCAATGCGGGCCGCGGACTTCAGGAAGCGTGCTGCGTTGCATTGCGGGCGGAAGAGGCGTACTTTGCCGTCGTGGCCGCGGTACGCTTTCATGCCCTCAAAGCACTCAGTCGCATAGTGCAACACCGACGCGATGGGCATGATGCTCAGGGGCCCGTAGGGGCGGATCTCGGGCGCGTCCCAGCCAGCCTGCTCCGTCCAGCGCACTGTCAGCATGTGGTCGGTGGTTACGTTCTGTTCCCATATTTCTGGTGAGTCGAGGGCGGGCACGGGCTTGGGATTGAGGTTCGGCGTGATGGTGAGCTTGGAGGCGTCGAGATCGGCAACTGCTGGGGAGTCGTTTGAAATGGTTTGCGACAAAATGGTATTGGTGCCCGCTTTGGTCAGCTTGGACGTACTATCCAGTGTGGGTGATGGGGGTGAGACCGGGGTGATTGCTACAGGGGCCATGGTGTGAGAATAAGGGGGAAGCAGGGCAGATGTCAATGTGAGGAAGGATAGGTTTGTTCCTGGCTTGAAAGACGGACGCCAGGCAGGAATACAAGAATGATCAAACACGAGTTGGGAGTGACAGCCATATGTGGAAAGATACCAATGACTCATATATACATAGCTCTCACGGCCTGACCGACTGATATTCCGATCAAGCATTCAATAGCGCAATGCGTCGAACGAGTCACCGATCAACGGAGGTAGCACTGTTGGTTAGACCTGATGATAAGGGACTATGCATAACCGCATGCGCGAAGGATATTTTCATTCCGAGCGCCGCAGCACGAGTGCCGCAGATTGTATGCATCTGTCTCAAACCTGCCCGCGCCTTTCGATGACATAAAAGTTTGTTCCGCGCAGCAAGCACTTTTCCCTATCTTGGCTTCAAATGGATACTTTTGAGAAATCTCTGTGCATATGACGCGGATTCGCGATATTGCGGATGTCTTATTTTTTTCATAGATATTTTCCCTGTGTTATATCAGAGCTTGGGGGGTAATTCATGCTCTGATTAGTTGGAAAACTTCGGCGTTGACATCAAAGGCGATCATTCGAAGGTATAGCGGAGGGAAAGGCCCAAGAGTCAGTGCTGGTATCCACACGACGCCCAGGTATCGGATATCCACGGTTACTCCAGACCCTTCGATGTTGGAACTTCAAACTGAAGCGTCCGAACCGCAGATTCTAATTGTATATTGTCCAAGTTGACCGGCTGAATGCCCCTGGAAGGTTGGTAAGCCCACCTTGTTAAATATGGGGCTGCGCTCTCAAGTCGTACCGGGCTTTGGGCTGAATAAGGAAGTATTTCATCAACTTGGTTCGGAGCTAAAGCGATGCGAGCAATTCCATATGGCGGTGGAGCCCTTTGAACAATTTGCTCCTCTGGACGTTGTATTGCTGCAAAGTTGACATTGTCAGTGTGGCGCATTCCTCCAACCAGAGCAGGTCACTCACTTGTTGCATTTCCACCACTGCACGCTTAGTCTTGATCGTAATTTGGCCGAGCGACTCCTCGAGGTCTAGAAGATCTTGGTGTAAACCATTCAGGTCATCTATTGTTTGTTTGTGGTGCCTGTCTCCATCAACGAGAGCAGTGTCAAACTGCTGCTGTTGTCCCTCGGTCATATTGTTCCTTTGCTCCTGGTTCAGGTTCATCGCGCTTGATCCACATACTTCGGCAGCGAGTGTGATGATATCCATCTGTATTGCTTCCCATTCGTCCCAGAGGTCTGTCAGTATCTTTTGCTTTTCTTGCCTTGTATGGCAGAATGCGGCCATTCTTGCCTGTAGCAGGACCTCCTCTCGAGCCTCGGATCCATCAACCCCACGTCGGACGTGAACCACCAGTGTTTCTGCATTGAATGGTCTCTGAAGGCCATCGCCAATGCTTGTGAGGTGCTTGAGATGGGTGTTAACATCGATCGAAATCCCGTCCAGGTCAGCAGTCAGTTCAGCGGCGGTACTGCCAACATCCTTGGTCACTTGTTGGAAGATGTCCTCACGATACTGCTCAAGACTTGCTAGTACATTGGTTAGGGTCACATCCGCAAAAGGGGGATGAAAGGAATGACCGGCAAAGTTGACCATAAGGATTGAGTATGGACCCTGGGCTTTGACGGCATTCCTATTCTTGGACTTGTAAATTCGAGCTTGCTTGCTGAATCGCGGTGAAGCCAGACCTGGCTGGGGAACCCTTTCCTCGGCCATGAAACTCAACTCGCCAGTTGTTGCGTGGGTGGTCGGGTGCAACTGCGCAACATTTGGCCTTAGAAAAAGAATCCGTGGCCGGTGTTTGGTTGACTGCATTTTGCATGGGGTTGGCAATCTGGAGCAGGCAAATATGGGGCACTGTAACTCGATGGAGCATTGGCTGCGAGTAAAGATTGAATCTTTACAATTTCTCCTGTCGATCGAGGCAGAAGCTGTCCAGATGCTCCTACCTTTGGCCGCGCTCTGGCGGTAGACGCGTGACGCGTGCTTTCGCATCAAAGCGGCTTGTTACTACCAGTAGATATCGCACCTTCCTTAGCCTACCATTTCACGAAGATGCGATTCAGTTCGACGTGGCACGCGCTCCTTTCGTGCTCAACATTCATACTGCATCATTACCAGTCATCACCATGATTGGGCGTTGGGTAAGCAAGTGGTAAATGAAACTCAATTTGCGATGCTTTTCTTCCCCCACGTCCTTACACTGAAGCTCGTCAGAATCTTGATCGGCCTCTGCAGTACCATGTCAGGAATGCCTCGGGGGCCTTCTGGCAAGCATATAGCTAAGATGTCCGAGATATCGTCGCACTATCGTGCGAGATTCTAGTCTCTTTGAGCGATCCTCAAAGAGCTTACGGACCTACTGCCTGACATACCAGCGGAAGCTGCCAGCCACTTTGGGACTGAAGAGTGCACCGCCACAACTGCGACTTGGTCAAGATTCAAGGGTTCCTTGCACACGGGAGTATAATTCTTAGCGGTGTGGCACCCAATTGACGTAGGTGTCGATGAGAGGAAGACATCCCACAAGAAATGTTCAAGATCGAGATGCATCGGGTCTCTTCCCAGTCCGTGTGCGTCAGCCAAGCATGACCCTGTGGCGCCCCGACAAGGATCTCGAGGGGCCGCAAGGATCTTGATTGGGACCTGAAGGACGATCATCAGCTCATCCTCATCGACTAGCCAGCCAGCCTCTCGTCAACATCAAGAAACCTGCTTTGTGACAACCCCTCAGCCTTCTGACCACTAATGAGACCATCCTCCTGATAACCACCAGTTCAAATGATACTGGTCTATCTCGTCAGGGTCTTGAATCCTTCAACCACCTCTACAATGACGTCGCTATGACCCGCATGTTGAACGACTATCCTTTGGGAAAGAGACTGGTTCATCAGTGGTATCAACGGCCAGGGTATTAATATAGGCGCAAGTATTCAGCTTCACTTCTGAGTTTCTCATCCACAAACGACCCCTTCAAGCACAATCCAAGCATTCATACAAGTATCCAAAACACAATTCAATAACTACTAATACGCACACCAAAATGGTTCTCGGACTTCGCTCTCGAAAACACCCAGGCGGTACTACCGTCACCACAACTACCACTACAACACGCCATCCACCCAAGCATGGTGCCCACGCTGCCAAACCCACCCTGATGCAACGCCTTAGAGGACCACGCAGGACTCATCCCGCAACCACCAAGGCTCGCCCTGTGCGAAGGACAAGGGCTCCTCGCGCGACCCGCGCCACACGTACAACCGCAGCACCTCGTCGCAAGACTAGCATCGGCGACAAGGTTTCAGGAGCGATGCTCAAACTTAAGGGTAGCTTGACCCGAAGACCCGGCCAAAAGGCAGCGGGAACCCGACGGATGCATGGGACCGATGGGAGGGGGACCCATCGACGATACTACTAGAGTAGGAAGCCTCTCTAGATCATCGTCCACTCCACCACCTCAGTCATCAGAAGAACCATCGAAAAATCGGCCACGAGCAGATGGCTCAGAATGGTCTGACTCATTGCGCTCCACGTGGAGAAACCGCGAGCGATATGTCAATATGGCTGATTTGTTTTGACGAACAGCGCTGCGTTCTGTATATTATATTATTTTGTACTATTATGACGACATGGGATGAGATACCAGACTACTATATGATATATGGTCATACAATGAAAAAAACACTAAACTCAGTAACTTGGGCTGTTCACTTCTTTTTGTTATAACTATTGCTAGTGATCTTCGCTCTAACTTGATATAAGAATATGCCCTGCCTCTGATCTGCCTCGCGACCGTCGTAGTCGATAAATTCAACAGCAAACTTCTTCATCATGTCGCGAATGAAGCGCATGTCCGCCTTTCTCCGCTTCTTGAAGCAGAAATAGCATACCGTATGTGGACCAATCAGATCCCCGAGCGTGTGGAGGAGGAGAGGGAATGCGGGTTCGAAATAGACACAGTCGGCCGCCAGGACGACGTCTGGGTGATGGTGGGGGGTTGTCGCGCTGTCGGTGCTCCGTTGCAAAATTTCAACAGGCGGTGGAGCACCCCAGTCGTAGACGCGCGCGTCGACTTTGCCCTCGAGTTGGTTCAGGGCGATGTTCTTCTTCATCAGCGCCAGCATGGGGATCTGGTCGGTGATGCACAATTTCCGGTTCCCGTGCTCGGGCAGGCCAAGCTCGCAGCCCAGCGCGACGGCCAGTCCCACGAGGCCACCGCCTGCGCCAATCTCGACGACGGTCTTGTCTTGGAGGCCGGTTTTGTGGTATTGGAGCATGTACTTGGATAGCACCATCCCCGCGGGCCAGAGTTGGCCACCGCACCCTTCTTGCAGGTCTTCATGGAGGATGAGCGGGCGAGACGGTGGAAGGAGATTGTCAAATGTGATGGTCGTGGTTGCGGCGGGTTTGGCTTCGCGCTCGGGGATCAGGGAGGTGGAGATGCCGAGGACATCGCTGTCGCTTGAGGGCGATGGGGAGCGCGAGGCTGGCATCGTAGACTGCAGTGGGCACTGATATTAGAGGGATGGAGAGAGCGCGGGATGATGGATTGGGAGTTGTCGGGTGGCTATCGTGATGAATTCATTTTGATCGTGTGGTTGTTGGTATTTGAGCGTTTCCCCCCCCCTCTCCAACGGTGAAGTCACTGCGAATTGCAATTCAACAAGGTGGATTGGTAAATACCATCAGTGGGATATGGACACACTAGGAAACGCGGCCCTGAGTTTACCTGAGTGGCTGTGGCTGTGGCTGTTGGAGGCCACTGGCTGATATGAAGATGAGGCACGCACGCACAGAAAAAAGATATGGGATTTGCAGGTGATTGGGTGGCATTTTAGCGGATGGGGAATCCGGGGTAGTGAGTCAGGTGGCATTGGTGGGCAGCGCGAGGGAGGTAGAGATACCAAGGGTGTGGGAACAAACCTATTTTGAACTTCTTCTTATTGCTGATATATTTATAAGAATTACCTGTGGCCGGTGTACAAAATCATCAGTTCACCGCAGAGATCTGAGGAGGTTGTCCATCAGTTCGGTTAGCAAAGGAGATTGGCATCATTACGAGGATCCAAACAGCGTCAGGTGGTTCGATCTCGGGGTTTGGCTGCTGTGACATCATGGAACGTCAGAGGAGATGTGGCTGGTTGGAGAGCTGTCATTACAAACTTCCAGGCTTGCCATGGCCGCGCCGGGGCAGCCAACCCTGGGTAAACTCATTGTCAGACCATCCGATTTCCCCCATGTGTCGTCATTGTTTGGGTGGATGGGCTTTGCTTTCGATGCCACACTTTGCCAGGAGGGACGTGGTTGATGGAAGTGCCAGCGCCAGTGCCAGTGGTTCAAGGAGCCAGAAGTCAAAGCCACTTCGCTCGTCGAAATCCCATCGAAATCCCATCCTGGCAGTGACAATAACCGCCGTGGGTGGCACTTGCCTTGGTCTGAGTTGTGGTCCGTATTTCCCATTGCGTTTTGACTCCTGAGCCCCAGCAACCACACGTCGTTCGACTCGACTCTTTTCTCTTTATAAGAGCCTCCCGCCTGTCCCCCGTCTTCCTCTTCTCTCCTCCCCCCCATCCGCCACCTTCAGTCTTCAATCCAGCTCACTCATCAGCTTCCCAATTACTTGTCTATACCACCACCCAAGCTCCATCCTCATCCAAGCTACAAAATGGCAACCCTTCACTGTAAGTCTGCTACGTTCGCTTCCCGGCACGGTCTGCAACTCTTTACGTCATTTTCTTTCGGAGCTCCATATTGACCTCAGCTCGTCCCCTCCACCATCTCACCAACAGCTTTGCAAATTCCACGAACGTTGCAACTAATCCTGAATTTCCCAGACCTTCCTCCCGTGAAGCCATCCGCGATTGCCCTCGGCATCGTCTTCAACCAAGTCTCCAGTGCCGCCGTGCTTGCTCCTCTCTTTGGTGACACCTATCACCGCGCCAAGGCCGCCGACAGCAAGGAGGAGTTCCTCAAGTCGAAGGAGGCCGCCACTGCTGCTGCCAGCTGGGGTTCTTCCATCGTCGGTTCCGGTATTCAGACTTATGGTGTTGCCGCTCTCATCAATGCTACTGGTACTTTGAGCTATAAGGGTGCTGCCTACCTTGGTAGTTTGGTCTTCTTCGCTTCCTATTCGCCATCGGTACGTCAATGTCCAGTTCAGCCGTAGATGATGAAAGTGAACCGTATCGAATTAGTGCTAACAACCTGCTCCCTGTTTCAGCTCGTCTCCGCCCTTGTCACTGAGAATCGACCGATCGACACTGTTGCCGTTGGTGTCCTGTCGCGTCTCTTCGAGACCGTCGGCCTCAGCTTGTTCCTCACTTACTGGGGAACTCGCACCAACCCATTCGACTAGATCTTTCATCCGATCATAATCGAAATGTCTCATGGTCCCTTCAGAATGGTATCCAATGGTTGGTGTGAAGTCAACCGCTAGTTGACCTTTGAATCACAGCTTTAATTGCGATGGGAGTATGCGGGCAGGTAGCAAGAGACCGGGGCGGAATGAAACTGATAGGCGGCCATGATGGAAAATCCCCCTCTACAGGCGTCATCAGGAAGCTGACCGAGCTGGGCCGAGCCTTTCTGGCCGATCAATATTCAATTGTACCCATAACATAAAATAAAATGTCCCTAAATGAACATATCTGATGCACAAGAATCTGCGAACTTCAATTTCCTTACCAAATAAACAAACCTTGATTGTTGATTGCCCTACTCACAGAGTATGAGGATACACGAAAGCGATTCCAGAATCCTATTCTATACCCATGCCTTTCTACACGGAATCTCAATCAAAAAGCTATCATACCCTCCTGGTCTTCCATAAACTCATGTCCTACTTCCGAACGTACGGAACAATGAAAAAAAGCCAACTTCAAGCCACAATTTATTTTTCCTCCTTATCCCCATCCTCATGCCCATCTTCCTACCCATGCTGATTCTCGACATCCGGAGTTTTCAGACATAATCTCGACAAAATCTTGACAAAATCTCCATTCTGCCACACACCGGGAGCCGGTACTCTCTGCATTGCTCGTAGCTCGACCGGTCTCACACTTCTGTCTATTTATTTGCCGCTCGCCAATTCGCTTTCAATGGAACCCATGAGGGCGTGCAAATCGAAGCCGCAGCTCCTCCCGGCGGAACTCTATTCCAAACTGGTCGGGTTCGCCGGGTCCGGGTCCACGTCTTCGGAACTGTTTGCTGTTGCTTCTTTGTCGACAGCCGCTTCGAGGCCGCCGAGGAGATCTAGTGCGCTGTCTGCTGCTGGCGCTGGTGGTGGCGCCGCGGGTTCGGGTTCCGTTTGATCGGCGGCTAAGGCGGGTGCTGATGCTGGCTCTTTGTCGTCTGATGTGGTAGGTTCAACGTTCGTGGGAGGTGTGGGTTCTGAGGGGAGGACCACTGGCTCGGGGTCTGGCAGCGGTGGGGAACTTTGTGTGGCCGGGTCGTCGCCTTGCAAAGGAGGTTGGGCGGGATTCGGCGGTGGCGTATTCTTGTCCGAGGCTAGGTCGGGCGTAGGGATCGTTGGTGGATCGGTGCCTTCTGCTGGTCCTGTTGGTGATGTAGACACTAGTTGTGGAGGTTG
>Ga0105239_10001673_pt1 | contig 29230 bp, 34 predicted proteins | sample KBSC44metaG_FD_92761 | JGI IMG/M metagenome (GOLD analysis project Ga0105239, IMG submission 92761) | Corn rhizosphere microbial communities from Kellogg Biological Station, Michigan, USA - KBS C4-4 metaG | ecosystem: Host-associated > Plants > Roots > Rhizosphere > Soil | place: Michigan, USA...
CGCTTTGAAATGTCTTCGATGGTGGAGATGCGAGAGCTTGCGCCAGATGAGAAGTGGAAGGGATGCCCGATCTTGATTGAGGTAGTCGAGTACGAGGACGGGCCTACTTGCTGCAGCCACACGGAACCTGTTTCGGGGCCACAAGGGAAGGACGGTAAGCCGGAATGAGATTCGTTTTGGGGTTAGCCCTCTTGGTGGGGACGGTATGCGTTGGGCAGCAGCCGAAACCGTTGACCTGCCCGAAGTATGAGCACGTCATGTTCCAGCGCGAAACCTGCATCCCAGACGGGTGCTTCATGGCTTCAAGTGAGCCGTATTGCGCTCCCGACCTCCACGTAGTCACAGAGAAGGAGTGGGCTGAGCTCCAAGAACGGCTGAAATGGCTCGATGAAGAGATTCGCTGCCTGAGTACCAAGAACTGTGCGATTGGACTAGGCAAGCAGCAGTGACCCTCCGGGGGATGTAGAGGAAGGTGGAGAGATGGGCGCAAGATTGTCCAAGAAAGATAAGCAGCTTCTCGCAGACGAGGAGAAGGCCGCTCAGATGTATCTATGTGCGCACCTCAAGATGACTGGCCCTATCGAATATATCGACGACGGGAAGACGGATGTAATTGCAAGCCTGCCTTGGCCGTCTCTAGTCAGGCTGCTTAGGGACTACGGCGTCAGCAGACTAGCGAACTTTTACGCTGCTGCAAAAGGAAAGCCCCAGCACAAGGCCGGGGCGTGAGGGCTGAGACGGGTTAGGGGTTAGGCGGTAGGGGGTGTCAGCGGCTCCGGGTTTGGCAGGAGCGCTTGCAGGCTCTCAACCGTGATCGGCGTTCCCGCTGCCTGACTCCAGCCGGCGAGTGCCTTGGTTGCGAGCTTGGCAAACACTTCCGCAAGTTCGATCGGCGCTGTCGAAGCAGGCACAAGAGATTCGATGATGCCCTTGAGCTCATCGACAATGACGAGGATTTCATTGGTGGTATCGGCTACCTGTTGAGTGCTGGCCATCACTTGCCTCCTGCGTAAAGCGATTTCACATCTGAGATCAATCCAGGCAGCGCAGCTAGTGCCGTTTCTACGTCTGTCTGGGCTTGCTGGAGAGCCGCTTGGCCCTGCGATGCGGCCTTGGCCGTCTCATACGTCACCATCGCGTCTACGGCGGTTTTCTGCGCGTTCTTGGCCTTGGTGATCGCAGCGAATGCCTGCTGAGTATGCGGAATGCAGGGAGTCGCTGAAGCTGGAGGACAGGGAGCAGAGGCTGAAACCTCATAGGCCGCCTGTGCCGAGTCAACAGCCGCCTTCGATGCGGAGAGGGACTGGAACGCCTGCCGCTCCCAGTTGGTGCAGCCGACCGCAGCAAAGACGATCAGCAGCAGAACATATTGCGCGTAGTTTCTCATGGTTTGGTTGTCTCCTGAGTTGCGGTGACGGTGGTGGTTACGGTTTCGGTCGCTGTTGGCAGCGGGGATTGCTTCAAATAGCCAGCAACCGCAACCAGCGCATTGACCCCGCAGACGGTAGCAAGCTTGCTCAGTCCAGCGGAAGTGAAGTTGAAGGAATCAGGAGCCACGATCACTAGCGTGACGCCAGACGCCGCGCTAGATATGGCCGCTGCTACCAGTGAGTGAAGCCATGCTTTCCAGTTCATATTTCTCCTTACACAACCTGCAAAATACAGTCGCCTGATGTGGCGATCTGCTCCCTGAGTGACCGTGCCAGAATGATGCAGCCGTAGCTTGCACCCTCGTTATGCAGAGCGTTGTCGCCGTGAATCATGAATCCGCCGCGTCCGAACGTCTCTGTGCCTTCGTCGGGGCTCAGCCTTGCTACCAGAGGGCCCTTGCCGCCCGGATCGTCAAAGAAGTGGCTGATCGTCCAGCTTCCCCTTGGGATGGGCCCTGTGTTGTGAATGCTCTCCATCTCAGGGTTATTGACGCCTGCCTGGTGCCCGGAATAGCCAGTGCCGATAATGATCCCGTTGCGAATCAGGCTTCCGTTGGAGGAGTTGTAGACCCACATTCCATTGCCTCCAGTCTCATGCGTGCCTCAGCCTTCACCACAGCGTTGTCCAAGCCGAAATCGCTTAGGAATTGCAAACCTCGCGCTTCGAGGTAAGCAGCAGCTAGCACAATGTCGTCGCTCGGCTCACACTCGTACTCCCACTTCCAGTCGGACAATCGCATGTCATCCCCCGCTACTCGATCCCTCTTACTTTCGCTACTTCCTTGGCTAGCGCGTGAATGGCGTTTTCGTTGGGGAGCAGCAGGCCGGAAAGAATCATCTGCACCTGCCAATCCGAAAGCACTGCGTCAGGCTTGGTTACGCCTGCTGGTAGCGGCCTGGAGGCTGGTTCAGGTGGGCACGGGGGCTGATTGGGCCCTCCGCATGGTCCGATCACTGGCTTTGGCATCTTACTGGTCCTTTGCGTTGAAGTTCTGTTGCGGCTGCGAAAGTGACTGCTGCGGAGATTGGCTTATGTGATGCCGCTGTTCGAAGTGGTCTGCCCAGTTGAGCATCCATCCGAAAAAGGTGAGGATTAAGCCGCTGAGAAGCGACAACCACCAGAAGTGAATCCGCGCCCGGCGTTTGTCTTTCTTCTCTTCTTCCTTTTCCTTTAGCTCGAGTTCTTCTTTCTCTTTCTTCTCTCTCCGCGCCTGATCTTCCTTGTCTCTTTTTTCCTGTATCTCGCGCTGCTTCGCACGTTCATCCTGCCGAGTAAAGAAGTCATGCGCTTCCGTATGGAAGTTCCTTGAGATTTCCACCCACCCCTCCACGATTCTGAGGCGTTCTTCGATTCGCGATAGACGCTCCCCGTGGTTATCTCCACCACTACCAACGTATCGAGCTGTCATTTTGTCCCAAGGCCCCTCTCAAAAGTCCCTGCACCTCTCGGCTGAGCTGTTACCGCTCCAGCAGGGTTCAACGTGTTACTGAAGTCCTACCGACCCTGAGACAACCAGCACCGGAGGTCCCACCACCGGCACTTGGGCTTGAGCGGGCATCTGAAAGGTGATAATCGGTGATGTCGCCGATACGCCTCCCGCTGCTGTAGTGCCTTGCGATGAATAGTTGATGGTTGAACCCCAAGAGTGCGGGTCGTTGTAGTTCTGCGGAGTCGAGGTCTGCGAGAACTGAATACACTTCCAGTTGCCGATCGCCGCACCAGTAACCGGAGTCGGACACAAGCTGGAGGCTGTTTGCCCCGCTCTGGCGGTGTCTAGCTGCGCCTGAGTGCAGTTGGAGCTAGTCATCCCCACGCAAGTCCAGAGCGCGGTCACAGAGGGCAGCGCGTTGCTGTTGGCGATAGGAACCTGCACGCATGGACTCGTTGTAGAGCAGGACTGCCCAAACGCTACAAGGCCTAGCATTGTGTAAATCAGACCGATACCGAGTAAAGCTTTCTTCATTGAACCCCCTGTGTTCCTGAAAGTGTGACCCTGCCGCCCATTACGCTCGTAGTGGTGCTAGCAGCATTGACTTGCCATGTGCCGCCCACCACTGCTGACGAGACGTACCCGCTCTGGCAGGCAATCACGCGGTACTGATATGTGCCTGCCGTGGTGATGCTCAGGTTTCCACCCGGATAGGCTGTGCTCCCGCATGTCGGCGCAGAGCCATCGGACGTGTAGTGCATCGTGCAGCCTGCCGTGGGCGAAGTAAACCCTACCGTCATCGGCAGAGTTGTTGGGGGGGCGGTGTACGTGCCTGAGAAGTTCGGGCTGAGCTGCGAAGGGTCGCCGCAAGTGAGAATCGGCGCGAAGCTGGCTGTCAGCGTCCCATTGCTGCTCAGGGTGCAACTCGTAGTTCCTGTTCCTGAGGCCGCAGAACATGCCCCGGTGCCAGACCATCCCGTAAAGCTGAACCCTGCATTCGGAGTTGCGGTGCAGGCTCCTACCGAGGTTCCCGTTGCATAGCTGCCTGTAGTGCAGTTGGTGCCCGAAACAGATCCATTCGCATTCGTGAGCACGAGCGTATTCATGGGCGTGATGACATAGGGAGCGGAGCCAACCGCCGAGTTAGTGAATGTCGGCTGAGTGGCGATTGCCTTGAGCGTTAGAGACGATGGAACCGCTACAGGCAGATAGTAAGGCGTGCTCCCTGTCGTCGGCGTGCTTCCATTGGTCGTATAGAAGACGTTCGGCGCAAGCGAGAAGGCTACGAGGTTGTCAAAGTCCACCGTGTTCGTCAGAGTCGCAGAGGCCTGGTTCACATCCCACTGATGCTGCAAGGCAAACTCATTGCGCGTCCAGGTAGTCTTGGAAACTGCCGTGCCCTGCGGAGTTAACCCCGTGGTTGCGTCTTGCAGGTTGTAGCAGGTGAGCCCAGTTCCTGCGGTGTAGTCTCCGACGCACAGCCGGTCATAGTAGAACGTGCATCCCGAGGCAGGGCCGGTGTTACAAACCGCATCGTGGTGCATCCAGATTTGGGTGTAGATCCAGTGATTCGCGGGCCATGAGTAGGTGGTGGAAATGGTTCCATCGGCTGCCACGAGCTTGACGTTGTGCCAAGATCCCCCTTGTGGGTCGAACCTAAACTTCCCATTGGGAAAGTCGAAGTCCCAGCCTTGGCCGATATAGACGCCTGCCGTGGTGTTGTAGTTCGTGTCATATTCGAGATGCTCCCCTGCGACAGACGTTGTGTTGACCTTTTGGCAGGTTTCCCTTACCCAATAAAGAGCCGAGTCGCCGCCTGAATACGTCCATTTCGTCGGAGCCAAGAGAGATGTGTTGAAGTTCCCGCTCTGCGTGGTAATCCCATACGTCGTATTCGCAGCAGAGACGTTTCCAGGCAGGGTGATTCCGGGGAAGCTCGTTGCGATGTTCGTTCCTACAGGACATCCATTCTGATTTGCCTGCCCATAGGTCGCAGTCAACGAGGCTGCGGAGTCATCCCCTCCCGCATCCTGTCCATTCTGTACCGGGTGAATGCCTGTGCCTGAGTTTGCAGCCGTGACGACGCCGAGATTCGGGCCGCCTGCTGCTACTGCGTTGGTTTTGTCGGTGACGTTGCAGTAGAGATCCCCTACCGGAACCCCGGTAGGTGTCAGGGCAGAGCCGTTCCAGCCCTCTGCGCAGTTGGTGTAGAGGTTTCGGCTGGGCGCATCACCGTTTGATGAATTGCCGTTTGAGCCCTCAGTTGCCTTGAAGACTTGCGTACCAGAAGGAGAGGTGATCGTCACCCACTGCGCACTGGAGTAGGTTCCGGCTGGAGGGGTGAAGGTCGGAGTCGCGAGGGTATTTGAGAACGTTGCAGTGACCGTGCAGGCGTTGTTCGGCATCGTGCCGGTGAAGGTCGAAGTTCCTGAACCTCCGCAGCCCGTCACGCTGGTGATGGTCGATCCAGCTGAAGGCGTGACGGTGCAGGTATATGTGGAACCATAATTGTGAGCGCCCGAACATCCTGTAATCGTGCCTGAGCCCGAACCTGCCGTAGCGGTAGTTAGGGTCCAGCTATTCAGCGTGAAACTCGCCGTTAGAGTCGAGTTGGCAGCAAGCGAGAACGGTCCACACGTACCCGTGCCCGAGCAGGACGCAGAGCCCGTCGAAGACCAGCCTGAGAACGAATAGCCTGTATTCGGAGTGGCCGTGCAAGCGCCGATTGAAGTACCGGAGGCATAGGTTCCTGCCGAGCAATTCGAGCCGCTGATTGAGCCGTTGGTTGCGGTGATTCCGAGAGTGAAGTTGGTTCCGCTGGTGCCATCCGGGTAGGGGTGAGCAAGTGGAGTATAGCTGGCGATTCCGGTGTAGATACCGACGCTCGACGGCTTGGCCGAACCTGCGAAGTAATCCACGGCACCGTTGTAAGGCCCCGCCAGAGAGTGTGCAGTGCTTTTGAGGTAGTTCGCCATGTTGCGCGGGCTGCTTGAAACGTCCAGATTGAACGTCACTGAATTCGTGCAGCTTCCGCCTGTCGAGCAACCTGATTGCGCCCCGTTATTCCACATGATGAAGGGAACAGAGTTGACGTTTGACCGCGTACATCCACCAGCGATGCAAGCTGAGCCAACCTGTCCAGCGCAAGGCCAGCCTGGAGCATTCGTGTCTCCAGCGTTTACGTCAATCTGCGAGTTTGACGGAGGGCTTCCGGCGCATTCACCAGCGATACCTCCGGTCTGTATTCCCGCTCCGCGATCCTCGTCAATCTGAAATGAGTTGACGCCATAACCCGTGATTGTGTTGTTGAAGATTACGCCCGTGCCTGCCTGGAATCGCCCCGGGTATCCTGCCGAGCAGTTGGTTCCTGAGCAGCTGTAATTGTTGTTGTAGATTTCAATCCTGCCGCCATCCCACTCGCCATTCCGCGTCCAGTGGGCGTAGTTGTAGCAGGTGCCGGTGATCGTGTTGTACCGAAGCACCATTCTCTGCGGGCCAGATTCAGAATCACTCAGAGCGCCAGCGCCATAGGAACCAGTACAGGCAAAAGACGAGTCTTCGATGTAGACCGCGTTCTGATCCCCGAGTCCCAGCGCATAGGTCCGCCCAACGGTTTCGCCCAAGAGCAGCGAAGAGGAAGGCGGGTACTCAGAGTTCAAGTACATCGCCTGCTCGAAGTGATTCCCCGCCCCGACTGATCCGGTCAGGTTGCCGAACCGCCCATAGACGGGCCCGTAGATAATGAAGTTGTTGCCTCCCGCCGAGGTCGTATAGGTGAGATTGTCGATGCGGTAGAAGCCTGCCCATGTAGTCATGTCGGGGTTTGAGGAGTTGATGTTGACTCCATGCCCGCCATTTTGCGTAAACCCCGAAATCCTGAACGCCGCTGCCGTCGATTGATGGTTCCCCGCTGCCCCGGTGACGCGAACGGCAAACATGTAATCCGAAGGCGTGATGGTCGGATTTGAGCCGATCACGTTGATATTCTTGTCGGCCCAAGAGACCGGCGTAGACCATGAGCAGGAACCGCTTGGCACATACACCCCATCCCCGATGAAGCTGGTAGGGCTGACGTACCCCGCTCCACCGGACGCAGAAGCGTTAATCGCCGCCTGAATGTCCGATTGGTTGCAGGTCGTTGCCTGCCGACAGGTGCCCGTTTCCCCATGCGTACAGGAGACGGTGGAGAACTGACCCAAAAGTGGTAGAGGAGCAAGGAGGCAGAGTGCTAGACTGAACGCCCCATGAAACACATACGCCCGTGGCAGTTCTTTGAGATGTACAAGGGAGAGAACCGAGATATTGTGCTTCCTATTCCGCATCGGCGCGGACTCGGAGCATTGATGGCCCTTGAGACAATGGTTCTTATTGCCGCCGCTCGCATGGTCAATGCAGAGAGAATCTTCGAGTTCGGCACCTTCCTTGGAGCGACTACCCGAGCCTTCGCCCGAAACACTTCTGCTCAGGTCGTCACGCTTGACCTTGCTCCCGAAGACATTCAGAACCTTCCACAGAATGCGTCGGAGGCCGAGATAACATCCGTTCATTTGGGCAGCCCTCTTGATTTCGAGGGGCAGCCCGAGAGCGAGAGAATTACCGTTCTGCACGGCAACTCCCTGACGTTCGATTTCACGCCGTTCCAAGAGTCCTTCGATCTGGTTTTTATCGATGCTGGACATGAACTTCCAAACCTCATTTCCGATACTCAGAACGCGCTCAAAATCGTGAAGCCGAACGGTTGCATTGCCTGGCATGACTACGGGAATCCCGACTACCCAGACCTGAAGGAATACCTCGATGCAATGCCAAGTCTCATCCACATCGAGGATTCCTGGTTGTGTGTTCTATTGCGCTAGCGGCTGACATGTGAGTGTTCCCGTGAAAGTGGCTGACCCCGAAGTGCTCGTAATTTGCACGGCATCCACGTTGTTCGTTGTGTACTCAATCGATCCGCCGATGTAGTAGTAATTCGACCCGATCTTTGGAGTATTAGTCTGTTCACCGACCATCGGAGTGGTGCCCGCATTCAGAGGGTCGTGAAGAATAAGCGTCCCCACGATGCGGTCATTGGTATTCCAGTTTGTATCGCCAGAGAATAACGAAGGAATGATCCCTGCCGAAGAACTCGACACTGCGCTTCCATTCGTCCTTTGATAGAGGTAATGCGCGGCTGTCGAATCATAAGTGCCCGACAAACCAAATCGGATGACGTCTGTTTGTCCAGACCCGGACGCCTGCGTGACGTTGTAGCGAATCTGATAGTCCTTATAGGTTGATGTAATGCAGCCAGTTACAGAGAGCGCAGTCACCCCCGTTCCACTTACAGTTGTCGGGGCGGGAAATGACGATCCCGCTGCTTGCCATGTGGCAGTGCTTGATGATGTTGCCGTAGGTACGTAGCCGGTAGAGGGGGTCCCGGTAACAGTGATTCCGCCAATCTTTGTGGCGTTGATGGTTCCTGTTCCGGAGACATCCATTGACCCGCCCGATCCAACAACCATGGCCGCTGTGGTGTTCGTTCCGGAAGTGATTGCCGAAAAGGCTGAACCGCCTCCCGATACGCCGCACGCGCCTCCTGCGTCATCGACCAGCCACGTGGTTCCGTGCAATGTAGGCTGTCCGCAATGGCCGCTGGTAAAAGTTCCCGATAGTGGAAGCATGAGTGTATCCGCCCCATTCACCCAACAATGCCAATTCTTGTTTGTGGAGTCGTAGCCACATTCTCCATTGGCAAGGGATGCGAAGCTAGCCGCCACAGGTAATTTGAACTGCGTTGCGCCCGACGCGTCAGGAGTGCCGGTGAATGTTGGGGATGCTGTGGGAGCCTTGGCATTGAGCGCGGTCTGAAGATCGGTTTGGCTGCTCAGGGTTCCGGTAATTGAACCCCATGCGGTTGCAGCTGTGAGTTGGTTATTTGAACCCGAGTCCGAAATCTTCGTCGTGTACGCTGTGTCAATGGCGTTCGTGTTGAGAAACGAGTTATTAGAACTCGTAGCATCCGCCGAAATGCCAGTTACTGAACTTCCCCCTCCTCCGATCCAGTTGCCAGACAGAGCGTTGCGCACTGAAGTGTTTTTTAGGATGACGTTCGTTATGCTGGTTGTGTTGACCTGAAAATTGTTTCCTGTGACCGTTACACCAGAACTGCCATCCAGAATCAGAGAGCTTGACGGGTTACTGAACCCCGCCCAGCCTCCAAAGAAATGGTTGTCGCTTACGGAAATTAGCTGCGATGAGTGAAGGTAAATTCCTGCTGTAGACATGCCCCCATTGGGCACAATTTGCATATCGTGAATGGCTATACCATACGAGCTTTCAATGTCGATTCCGTACGATCCGCCGCTCGCTTCGGCCCATCCCCCGCCAAATTCTATAGTCGATTCGTTGGTGGGCAGCGTGCCGGTAACGTAGATACATGCGACTTTGCAGTTGTCTAGGATCGGGTCAGTGAAGTGCAGGTCTGATTCATGGAACCCGCCTCCCCCACCCGAGCCATCAATATAGACCCCATAACTAGTGGCTTCTGTCTGAAGACCCTGCACCATCAGGTCGGAGATGATTGATCCAGTAACATAGACGCCATAGATCGTCGGAGTGCCGGTTACAGTGCCAACTCCAACGCCAGGACGGGTAAGGATGGTTGACGCGAAAGGGTCTGAGCCATCGAGATAGAATCCGTAGTAGGAGACGCTTGCATTTGGGGTGAACGATCCAAATCCGATTTGCGCATCGGAATCGTTTATTTCCCCAACGCCGCAGTTTCCAAAGCCCTTGAGGTAGAAACCCCTCACTGCATCCTCTGAGAACACGCGATTCACGAAGGCTCCGCACATGAAGCTGAGTGAAAGGTTTGTCGCGGTTCCTGTGGGCTGTATCGTCCTCTTGAGGTCCAGATCGGAAATATAGTTGTGGTACATGTACGTCAGTTGCGTTGTACCTGTACCTGCGAAGTCGAAGATGGTCGCGCTTGCTGAAGTGGTGAAGACGACTGTCCCGGTTGTGTTGCCTTTCGAGTTCGTCTGGCAGCCCTTGATCCCGATGTTGTTTCGAGCATGGACGTTGACCACCGAAGCAGATTTGTAGGTGGCGCATTGCAGAACCATGTTGCCAACGCTGATTGAGTCAATCGTCTTCTGAAATGCCACTGCGTTGTCGGTGCCGGTGCCTGCCGAATAGACCCCATCTCCCACCGCGCCGAACCATTCCGCATTCGCGTCCTGTGCAGCGAGGGCGACTGATCCAGACCCGGCAAAGTGCTGAACCGGGGATGCGTCCGTGGTGGTGATAGGCTTCGAGAACGTGACGGTCTGCCCGCTTGCAATTGTCCACAGTCCAGCTTTTGAGAACTGCACAGGACAAGTAACGGTGCCACCTGTTGCGATAGAGAGCGGAGTGGTTGCGTAGAGAGTCCCGGTTCCGCATTTTGTATTCAGAGCCGAAACGGTTGTTTCTGATGCGGAGCCGGGAACGTTGGTGTAACTGGCTCCCGTGCCTCCCGAAGCCTCGAGATTGATCGTGGAACCAGATGGTGTGATAGCGACGGTCCCGCCTGTAGAGGTAAGCGAGAGCCCGCCTGCCAGAGAGTTGAGCGTGGTCACCCCAGCAGCGCCGAGACACGTACCCGCTCCACCATTGGCTGAATACTTGATACAGTGAGAGCCCGAATCGCCCCACAGGAGATCGTGGCCCGCTGCTGGCGTAGGTGCCGTTCCTTCTGTGGAATCCCATGTTCCGCCCTGCCCAACGACTGTGCCTGTCGTGGTGAGGGTTTTCATGGTTTCGTTTCCGGCTCCATCTGTAGTGAAGCCAGTATCTCCACCGAACGAGCCTCCATTGTTGTATTGGATCTGCCCGTTGGTGCCTCCAGGCGATGTGCTGCCGCCTGAAAAAGTGCAGCCGGTTCCCGAGCAGCTGACGCCAGAGCCTGAGAACGTGAATGCACCCGCAGAGCCGTTAATACTGAGCACGCCGCCAGCGGAAACAGAGATTGGAGCGGTTGACACCCAGAAGCCGGGGAGCACGTTGGAGCCGTCTGTTGAGGGTGCGCAATTCGCTTGCCCTGAAGCGTCAAAGCTTGGCGTTCCTGGAACTCCGCAGAGCGCGAAATCGGTGATTGTTCCGCTTACCCACTGCACAACAACTGGCGTGCCCTCCACACCTATCGCAGCAATTACGGGAGGAGTGGAGCTGGTGATGTTGATGGGGTAGCGAGAATTGATCCCTCCCGTATTGACCCAAGGGGGGGCTTGCGAACTAACCGTGTAGTTCGTCCCATTGACGCTGATTACCCAGCTTCCCGATTGGTCTGTGAGTAAGTCATCGTTGACGCCAAGTTGGAGTTGTGTTGCGCCATGAGGCACGTAGAAGGTGGTCGGGCCGTTGCCTAAAGCGACTGGCTGGATAACATTGCCAGAGGAATCCGTGAAGGCTCCAACGAGGGAGTCGAAGTTAGGAGGAGAAAAGACGTTGCCCCCAAACTTGCTTGGGATATTCAGCACACCGCCTGAAAGAATTGGCAGGCCGCTATTGCCATCTGTTGTGACTGAACTGACTGCTCCGCTTCCGCCATTGAAGGTGCAGGTCGTTACTCCCGAACTAGTCGAGCAGCCGCCGAACCCATCTCCGCTTAACGTGAAATCGCCAGTCTGCCCCTGGATCGAGGAGACTCCCGGCTGATTGCCGCCGATCTGCACTGTAGAACTGGGCGTGCCGCCGATGGACACCTGCGCAACCGCCAGAGAGGGGAATAGAACGAGCAATCCGATCAGCTTTTTCATTTGCAAAGCACCTCAATGTACGGGGTAGCGGCGTCGTAGGAGTGGTCTGGTACGCGTTGCATGGCAATGGTTGCGGTGGTAAGGGTGTTCGACACGAGCACAAAGACACCCATGTGCGTGTCATCAAAAACAGAGGTTTTGGTGCCGGGAATCACTGCGAAGACTTGGGTGGTGCAGGCAGTTGGGAAGTTGATTGTCTGCGTAACCGAGGAGTCAGACATCGAAGTTCCCGATGCCCACTGCAGGATGAGCCCGGAACCGAAGGTCTGATAGCCGTTCGCTGTGAGCGAGGAGGTTCCGAGGGCGCACGGCGCTCCAGCATCCCCGAGGTTCCCTGAGGACCATTGAGCGCAGTTGCCATCTGTACCGGCTGCTGAGGCCGTTACCGCGTCCGTTCCGCTTCCGGTTGTATGCAGGCCCAAAGCGATGGTTCCCGAGGTTGTCACCGGAGAGCCGGAAACCGTCATCTGCGCAGGAACCGAAACGCCAACGCTGGTTACCGTTCCACCCGAGGCCGGAAGTGCTGTCCAGTCTCCTGTGCCGCCGTCGCAATACTTCCCTGCTGCCTTGGTGCCGCCGCAGAGCGAAAGACCAGCCTTCTCCGGGCTCGATACGTCGAACGTCCAATTGCTCAGCACGGGGCTGAGATTGGTCATGGTGAAGTGATTTGCCGGAAGTGGCCCGCCTACATTGATCGTGTGCAGCGTTTTGTTGATGGTGATATAGGCATCGCAATCCAAGCCTGTGACAGTCGAGTTTTCAAAGGTGATCGCGCCTGCTATCCCGCATCCCCCACCCCCTGCTCCCCCGGCTGGAATGTTGTCGGCTGTCCAGATGGTTGTGCCGAAGGAATCCTTGAGCACGAGCTTCAGCGTGGCAGTGCCTACCCAGATATTTGCGCTTCCTGAGGCGTCGAGAATGATGGGATTGGTATTTGTTGAGGTGCCGCTTGCATCCGTGTAAGTCGGCGTGCTGGTGGTCGTACCTGCAAGATAGGTATAGAGCTTGCAGCCCGCGCACGCTGCTCCAGATTGGTCAAAGAACGTCCAATGTGGCTGCACGAGGGGCGTCTTCGACTGGGCAAAGGCCAGCGAGCCACACAACAGCGCGAAAGCAGCGAGTAACCGCTTCAGTTTCATCTTGAATTTCTCCAGTTGCGGGTGATAGAGTCTCAACCCTATGGAATTTGTTCTTGGCTGCCTGCTTTTCGGCGCTGCCTTCGTGGTTCTCGCCAAGGTTGCGTCTGGGATATTCTGGGACACAAAAGCGTCCCGAGATCGCACTTCTATCGATTAACGCTGTTGTAGACGTTCAGTAGCTTCCCGGCCCCAGCCATCCCAGCAGCACCTAGCGCAGCAGGAATCGCGTATTTCTTCGCGGCGTCGTACCATTCCTGCAATTTCGCGGCTGTATGGTAGTCATTTAGGCCTTTGTAATAGTCGGCTGCATGGCCTACCTGGTCGGCAGCGTTGCCGATGTCCTGCTTCAGCCCGACAACCATCTGCACGAGCTGACGACGAACCGGAGGAGCCATTTTCATGGTTTCGTCGGCACTCAGACTGCCCAGAACTTGATAGAAATCTCGCGCCTCTTCATAGGTGAGCGGCCCTGCCTTCGGATTGGTGATCCGGTTGAGGAATTTGTTGACTGTTGGGCCGAGATTCGTCTTCCTCTGCCAGTCCATGAGTTTCAGCGCAGCATCTCCCGCATTATCGAGGTTCACGGGGATCTTGTTGGCGTCATGTGCGACTGATTGCAGCAGCCCACCCGCCTTTTGCTTCATTACGGAAGGCACAACCTTCTCCGCAATGGCTTGGGCCGCCTGCCCAGCGTAAGGAGCAGCTACCTTTGCCGCTCCGCCAAGCGCCCTGCCGCCTTCTACGGTCCCGAGAAGCTGCCCCGCCGTGTTCTCTGCGGCAAGTGCAGTTCCGCCCTGCTGCTGGTCGTTCTGGAAGTTCTCAACCATCGGCTTTACCAATTCAGCGCCGAAGGTGTACGGGTTGCCTCCGCTTGCGATGAGCGGTTTGGCCACTGAAGCGACTGCGTTCAGCGGATGCCGCGCTGTGTCTGCGATAGTCTTGATGGCTTGGCCGCCAACCTGGAGCGCTCCCCCAAGCAATCCCTGCTCTCTGCCGCCTGATCCGACTGGGTTGGTGAGCGCTTCCCAGTAGCGATTTTCAGGATGGTCGGGCTGATCCGGTGCGCCGAGCTTAAATCCGGCTTTGACGGCATCCTGAGCGCGTTCCTGTGGGATGTATCCGACTTTCCCATCCGGCGATGTCATCTCATAAGCAGGCTTGAAACCAGCTTTTAGAGCATCCTGCACCTTCGACTGCGGGATCTCGCCTGTAGTCGTTCCGTCTGGCGCGAACATTGGCACTGTTGCGTTGGTTGCCATTAGTGAGCCTTGCCGCCGAACTGCGCGAAGGGATCATTGCCCGCCGCTGGCGTAGCTGCCGGTGCGCTCTCGTCATTATTGAAGGCGGGTTTACCCTGCATGCCCTGCTGGAATTGAACCTGAAGGTTATGAGCCTTCGAGCGGAGGAGCATGCGGTATGTTGCGATCGCGCCTTTCAATTGCATGGGACTCTGAGCACGGCTGAATGTGCCGTCAACCTTCTCGATTTCCTTATCTGTTGCTCCTGAGGCCTTGAGAGCCGCCGCCACTTCACCAGACATGGCGTTTTTCGCCGCCTCAAAGTTGGCTGGTACAGGACTGCCCGTGGCAGTAGCCCAAGCCTGTTTTGCCTTGTTCGCGATTTGCAGGTTTGAGTTGTTAAGATCCGCGCCGAGTTTGTCGAGCAGGTCGAGATGCTGCATGGCTGTGTTGAAGGCCGTGAGCTGCTGAGCGCCCTTGCCGGAAGTCATGTACTTGTCTTCGGCCTTGATTGCCTGCGTTGATGCGCTGCCCCTGCCCTTCATGCCTACCGCATCGTTGCGCCGAACCATGATGGTTTCGCCGGGGTTGTTCGGGTCGGCTACTTCGGTCGGCATCTGCAAGAGCGCACTCATGCGCACCTGGGCGGGCGCGATCTTCGTTTCCTTGGTGTACTCCTGGAATGCCTTTTGGCGATTCTCTGGCGTGTTATCGAGCTTGCGAGATTGCAGGTAGTCGTAGATGAACTTGTCGGTGTCTGTCTTGCCGCCGCGTGCGAGGTCCATCTGGCCCAACTGCACATCAGTCTGCGTCTTCGTGAGCCCAAGAGCCTTTTCCTGCCTGGAGAGCGCATCATCCAGATACGCATTCTGCATCGACACGAACGGGGCGAACTGCTTCAACTGCTCCTTGGTCATCGGCTGTTGAGGGTTGAGCGGAAGCTTCTGATTGCCGGGGATGGCGTTGTACTGCTCGACGATCTGAGGCCACTGGGCCTGCAATGCATCGTCAGGGAGGTTCTGGATGTTGTTGTAGAGCTGCTGGGTTTGTTCGTGCGCAGCCTTCATGTTGGCAAGCTGGTCTTTGTCGAGCGTTGCCAGAGATTGACGCTGCTCGATATCGGCTTTTTTGAGCGCGGAATAGGTCTGAGCCGAGAGCCCGCCTTTTTTCGCCAGCGTATCTGCAATCTGGCCCAGAGTCTTTCCTTGCATCGACGGGTCGGCCATCGCATCGCGAAAGGCTTGCTGGTGCTTCTGTGCCTGCTGCTCCTGTTGAAGCTGAAGTTGCCCAGACTGCACGCGTTGCTGCGCCTCCTGCTGCTGGAGGGGAACAAGGGCCATCTGGTTCTTGAGCGCAAGGATTTGCCCGATCTGGCTGGTTAAGTCTTGTTGCGGCTGCGGGCCCTGAACGTGCAGTGCCGGAAGAGGAATGGTCGCCATCTATGCAATCCCCAACTGTTTCAGCATCAGAAGTTGTGAAAGGTTGTTGCCCGTGTTTCCAATCGCCCCGGACCATGCGTTGCCGGAGCCCACAATGCCGGAGGCGTTGGCCGCGCCTGCATTGTTGTAGTCCTGCCCAATCTGCTGGCCTGTGCCCAAGAGATTTCCGGTGACGTTGTTGGAGGATTCCTGCCCGAAAGCCCCGAGCGAGTTTGCAGCCTGCTGCCCTGAGTTCGACAGTCCCAAAAGTCGGCTGTAGATGTTGTTCTGGTCGTTGTTCCAGACGCCGTAGTTCGTGCCGAAGGTGCTCAGAGCGCGGTTGTACACATTTCCGTACTCGTTGCTGGCGTAGTCCTGCCCGTACTGATCCAGAGCCTTGGCCGTTCCGCCTGTGAGCACTCCACCGCGTGCCGCTGCGCTGCGCTGAATGGCGTCGGTGCCCATCTTGAGCCGTGCCTGGTAGCCGGGATCGTTCTGCTCTGTGATGTCCGTGGGAGCAGTGAACTGCTGGCCGTAGCCCTGAATCAGCGAGCCGAAGCCGCCAGTCTGCCCCGGAGCGGTCTGTGTGCCGAGAGCCTGATTCATCGAGCCGCCCGCAGTTACGGGATTCGCCCTCGGAACCCCTGCGGGTAGGCCGCCAGAGGCTTGCAGTGATCCCGTTCCGCCCATCGCTGGAACCGCCCCTACTGCGCCAGAAGTGGGCTGTACGGGGCTGCCTGGTGCAAGGAGTGAACCTGTGCCGCCGAGTCTCGAAACACCCGTCGCCGCGTTGGTCTGTGGCTGGCCTGCTGTCTGAGGGTTGAGGCCCTGTGCTGGCTGAACCTGCCCGCCGAGAGAGGTATTCGGAGAGATGCCCAAAAGGTAGCTGAGATTGTTCAGTGCTCCCCCGCCTGCCTGAAGCCAAGGGGCAAGGTTCTGCTGGGTCTGGTTGTAGACGCCGTTCTGGTAGTTGAGGGCGTTGTTGGAGCCTTGCAACTGAAGATTTGCCGCCTGTTGAGCAGCCTGCATCTGCTTGTCGGCAGCACTTGAAGCCGAATGCGATCCAATCAGCGCAGAGCCGATCGAACCCAGAGCACTGATTCCTGCGACTGCTGCTAACGGCATTAGGCTTTCCTCCTGAAGATGTTCCAGTTCAACCGCTCAAACCCCAATTTCTGTGCAATCCTGCCGATTCTCTTGCCTGCGTCATCGCAGCGCGTCATGGTGAGCACACGATCCGCGCCTAAACGCTCTTTGGCGAACTTCGTTGCCAGTCGATACACCGCTAACAGGTGCGCCGAGGAATCCCGTGCCCACAAACCCTCGAGGAAGATGGCGTTTTGTAGCATCTGGTAGGCGATGACCTGCCCCGCGTCGTCAAACTCGACTGCTGCCACATAGCATCCCGGCTTGGGTATCTCAGAGCCGTTCTGCTTGAGGATGGGGAGCAGATGCTGGTCTAGTTCGGCTTGGCTTTCGAGGATCTTGTACATTAGGTCGGGTCCACAAACCCCGTAATCACGCCATTTGCGTTCCAGCTAATCGATCCGTCTGTACCGCCGCCCGTCAACTTGAGCAGCGTGATCGTGTGCGCTGTGACTCCGGGGAACTTGCTATCCGTGTAGGCCTTCGAAGCCGTCTCTGCTGCGCCTGCGGAGCCTGCCGGGTCGCTGGCTGCCTGTGCTGCCGCTGCTGCGCCTGCTGGATCAAATGCGCTTGTGGGCTGAAACGCTGCCGAGTCCAGCACGTTCGATGGAGCGCCAGCGGGTAGAACTACGGCTCCCTGCGTAATCGGATCTGCTGCGGGGAGCTGTGCTGGCTGAACGATGCCCGTCAGAGCCGTTGCCGCAAGCAATCCCGAGGCGCTGAGGTTCTGAATGTTGTCTTTGAGCGTCCCAACATGCCCCGCCACTGTTGCGTCTGGGCCGATAACGCCATCGAACTGCCCAAGAATGCTCAGCGCGTTGTTGACTGTCTGAGCAAGCCCCTGCGCAAACTTCAGAAACTCCCATGTCGCATAGCCGTTGTCATCCACCAGCTTCGTGCGGGGCGTAAACGGGGAGACTACGAGATTTGCGGGGTTGTTGCTCATGCTCCGTCTGGCCCGTTCAGATACGCATCCCTGATGTACGTCGGTATAGGGTCAGTCTGCGACCACTCATAGACTCTGCGGCGTGCACGTCCCAAGCGGAGGAACCGAACCCGAGTCTGATATTCGCCCGACATCCCGCAATCGGCTGTATGCACGTTCGACCAGACACCGAAAACCGAATCGTCTGTCCAGCGCAACATGCACTGCGGTGCCCTGTCGTTGCCGTCGCCATCCTGCAAGGAAGGCTGAGGGCCCAGCCCTGTCGCCATGTCGATGGTCAATTTCGCGTGAGTCTCGTACTCAAGCTCATTCTGCGCAGTCGGCAGTCTGCGATAGCGCCGTATGACCTTACCTGCGAAGGCGGCGAATGAGTAAGTTCCGTCGCCATTGTTGATGACGGAATGCGTCTCGTAAATATTTCCTGACTCCCAATCGCCTAAGAGATGCTTGCCATTGACGTAGACGTGATTCCAGCTTCGATGCGGACTCCACGGACCATTGTCGTTGTCCCATTGGGCAAGCTTGAACCAGTTGTTTTCCCCTACGTCATACACCCAATGCCATGACGAGTTTGGAATATAAATTACCCACCACAGATGCCCATCGATCTGCATTGAGTAGCTTGCGATGGTGGCTATCTGCGTAGCGGAGAACGTTGCAAGGTCAATCTCTACCGCGTGCGTCGAGATCCGTTGCGGGGTGTAGCCGTTCGATCTCCATGCCGTGCGTCCACCGCGCCAGTCCTGATCGATCCAGAGCACGGAGTTATCAAGCAGGCAGGGCGCATTGAGTGCAATGTTTCCCTTTTCGATCAGAGCGCCTGGAATAGTCTCGAACACATCGTCATTGCCGGTGATCTGGTAGACCTGCGTATGGAAGAGCCCGTGCACCCAGAGTTCGTTGTGGTTCGCGATGATGCTCGAAATGTTCTCCGCAAAGACGGACACGCCGTTCACATTGAGCCCCGGCCACGTCATGCCGTCCAAGATGTCGGAGAACTGAAACTTGTTCGTGCCCAGCAGATTCACTACAAAGTAGGTGCCGAGATAGATGACGACTCCCGGCGTGCCTGCCATCTGCGCACTGACATCGGTCAGAACATCCGTTGCCAGGTCGTAGCAGTAAGCTGAGCCGAAGGAAACAATGAGTAGTTGAATACTCGAAAAAGCGATTGAGACTAGCTGCGCATCGTTGGTGATGGTGCCCCGAACCGTCAGGCTCTTGTCCGGGTTGATCTCGTAGAGCGTGTCGCCGCCTACTGCGAAGTGACGTGTTCCTGTCCAGCACTGCCCACGTACCGGAAGAGTCGGCAGTGTGACGTATGTCTCCAGCCCCGGCGCTCCCTTGAGCCCGCCCGTGCCCTGCGCCATCGAACCGCCATAGGCTCTGCCTGGAGTAACAGCGCCCTGCGACTCGACAGAGGTTTTGTACAAATTGATGCATTCTTCGTCGGCAAGAGACGTGTCCGTGTATGCTCCCCCGACGAATCCGATTCTAGGCACCTTTGGGCTTCTCCGTGCTCCAGCCAATGCGAATCAGGTTTTCAAGCTCTGCCTGCGTGTTGGCAGTGAGTTCCTTCACCGTGCCGTTCGGACGCAGGTAATAGACCTTGCAGGGGGCTGTCATTAGAGCGGTCCATAGGGCAAGCCGAACATGTCAGCCTGGTAGTTGTAGCCTGCCGGATCAGACGTGAGATCGGAGGTGATCAGCAAATCAGGCGCGTTTAGCGTTTTGACCATAGCTAACGATGAAGCCGCTTGCTCGGCAACTACTGCTGGAAGAGGTTGGGCAAATTCGGCGGCAAGATCGACCGCAAGATTGAAGCGGAACGCCTTGCGGTATCCCGGTGGGACTGCGATGGCCGTTGCAAGCGTGGCCGGTTGAGTCAGAGCCTGCCATGAGTAGATTCGAGCTTTGTTTCCCGGCTGATCCGTAGGGATAGGCCAGAAGTTCAGGGTCCGCAGCGGGAATCCGCCGTCGTCATAAACCCCCAGAGGAATCGAGCCTGGAGTTTTCTTGACGTTAATCTCCGTCTGCCACTGCTGCCAGGTCCACATCGGGATTGGCTGCTCAACAGGGTTTGCGGGGTCGGGATTGAAGATGATGGAACTCACCGCATCGATTGCCGCAGGCCGCGCCATATCGAAATCACCACCAGCCCCGAGTGTGTAGGCTTGCTGCCCTAGCACGAACGGGAAATCATCCGAGCGCGTGGTATAGATGCTCAGCCTATCCGTATTCCATGAGTCGATCATGTCATTCAGTACCGCAAGCGCATCGTTCGCCATGTCGATAGGCGTTGGTTCGCCCGCCGCTTGGACGTTGATGAGCCGTAACGCGCTGCTAATTAGGTCGAGGGCGGTTGCCATAGGAAGGCTTTGGTTCCTTCTTTTCGTTCAGGAGCGCTAGTTGATAGGCGATTTCCTTGAGCCAGCATCTATCCGGTTTATCGCCCGCCAGAGTCTCTTCAATTTCTTTGCTTGTCATGGCTACTCAAAAAGGCGGGTGCGCACCCCAGAGCACGCACCCGGTTGCAGTTGGGACTACTGGGCAATGACGCGGCAGGCAAGCTCAGGCCTGATTGTCTTGTACCCATAGAGCACGTCGATACGGGCCGGAATGGTCGCATCGGAAATGCTGTACTGCTGCGCGATGGACATGGAAATTCCGTCCATAACCTGACGGGTTCCCCATGCGCCGTACTTGGAAGGATCGACCAGATCGGCAGTGACGAACGTGAAGGCGTCCTCCTGGAAGAGAATCGACTGCTTGTAGAGAGCCGATGCGCCTCCACCAATCTTGACAACAGTCAAACCCGCACCCACAGCAGTCACGTTCTGCAGAGCGCCAGAGGTGACAGGAGTGGGAGAGATCGACATGTTGCCAGCGCCGCCCGCGTAATCCGCAGTCACGACGAACTTCTGCAGGAATCCGCGATCGAGTTTGGTTTCGGGATCAACCGCATCCACTGTCGAGAAGGTCACGATATCGCCCTTCTTAAAGGTGGTTGAGCCCGCCGCCATGACCGCCGTTGCGCTGCCAGAGGTCAGGGTTGCGGTGTAGCCGGTTGTGGCCGCAGCGGTGCCCGTCTGGAAGGGGTTGAGCAGGGTGTTTTCGTAGGTGTCGAAGCCGTTGACCTTGCCGATTTTGCCGGTGAGGTAGGGCTTGGACACGGACTCCTGCGGGTTGAAGTTGCCCTTGATGTCGTTCAGGTAGTTGATGACGTGGCCGGAATTGAGCACTGCGCTCCGGTTGAAGTCAGGGGCAAGGTACTGATTCAGGATTCCGCGCCCGTTGTTGAAATCCTTGTATGCAAACGGATTTGCGTTGTCGTCGTAGGCGTTGTAGACATCGAGCAGCATGTTCAGCGCGTCGGCTTCGATGGTTGAGGCCAACTGCGAAACTGCCGGAACGATATAGCGCTTCGAGAAGTCATCCAGCGTGAGGGTCAGTTCCTGCTGGCTGAAGGTGAAATCCACGCCCTTGACCGTGGAAACAGTCAGCACCTGGCTCTGCTCGGTGATGTCCTGATTGACGCGAGTCCAGCCGGTGCGGGTCGTAAAGCGGTTCGGCATACGAATGGTCAGAGAAGGACCAATTTTGCCGGAAGGCGATGCCCCGGAATTGGCGAACTGGTTGTCGTATTGCCGGTTGATGTTCGAAATGAAGTTGAGCTTCGCATGCAGGACGCGCAGCGCTTCCCGCGTGATGATTGTGGGTGAAAGAAGTGTGTTGGACACGGGTTAGATCTCCCGAACGCCCTCTAGCCGATCCCGAGTTGCTTATTGCGTTTCCGCATCCACTCTTCGGAGGACAGGCTGTCGTCGTTCACGTCAAAGGCCCGCGAAGATCCCCCAGTGACAGGGGAAACAGGCTTCGGGGCTTGTGTTTGGCGTTTTTCAGGAGCTGCGAATTTGCCGTCATTGCCACGTACAGGCATCTTGGCTGGCTTCGCTAATTCTTCCGCAATCAGGCTTTCCACCTTGGTCACATATCGGATGGCCTTGTTCGGGTTGCTCTTTGCCATATCTACGAACTTGGCAAGTTCTGCCGGGTCCGAGCCGATGGTGTAGAGCAGGTGGGCCATTACGTCCGAGTCGTTGATCATGCTCAGAACGGGCAACGGAATCAGTGGCGCTCCTTTTTCGCTGATGGTTTTGGCGAGGAAGTTATCCTTGATCTCGTCAAAATCCGCGTACCTGTCGCGAGCCTCACTGACGCGTGATTCAAGCGCTTGCTTCTCTGCATTTACTCGCTGCTCGATCGTGTCGAAGTGCCTGCGCACCTCATACAAGTGATCGGCCATCGCAGCATTCGCGTCTTCGTAGCTCGCATCGGGGTTCTGCTTGGCATATTCCTCGATGAAAGCGGAAGGCTTGAATGCCTGACGGTATTCCTGATAATTCTGGGGCGGCTGCGGCTGAGCGGGTCTAGCGGTGGACGAGTCCGGGCGGGCGTCCTGTTTCGTAACCTCTTCCAGCTTGCGCCTGAGTTGATAGCGTTCGGCGAGTAATTGCTTGATGCGCTTGTCGGCGGGAGTTTCTTCTTTTTGCGGTTGCTCCTGGGCTTCATCCGGGTCCGAATCCGGGTCAATGTCGGATTGTTCAGTCTCTTTCGACTCGTCAGCAGGGGCCGATTCTGCGGGGTCGGCTGGTTTGAATCGTTCGGGGATCGTGCCATCCTCACGGTACTTGCTGAACTCCGCTAGGCTGACTTGCTCTCCGTTAAACACATCTGCGGGTGACGATGCCGCTTGGGTCGTCTCATTCATGGTGTTGTCCTTGGGTGTTACGTGAAAATCTTCAGGCGTGGGGCAGGATTACTGCTCTGCCCCTTGGGTTGTCGCCTGTGCAACTTGAGCAGCTTCCTGCTGCTGTGCGGCGTCCTGAGCGCTCTGTGCGCTTTGGTGGCCCGCCTGCTGATCTGTTAGCTGCGCTTGGTTCTGGGCCTGCTGCTGGCCTTGTGCGAGCGCCTGAGCGTGTTCCTGTGCAGACATAGCCGCATCGTGAGCCTGCGAGTGCAATTGCTTGGCGAACTCTTCAACGAATGCCAGACGCTCATCCAGTCTTTGCGCCTTGGTGTTGATCTCGGCAACAGCCAACTGCGCTTGCAGCTTCTTGTCTTCAAGCGCCATGTCTGCCTGGAACTTCGCGGCAACTTCCTGCAGTCTGTTCTGGCCCTCTTGCATCTTGGCTGCCCGCTCAAACTGGAGCTTCTGGAGCTCTCCACCCAACGCCTGCATCTGCTGTTGAGCCTGGGCAAGCATGGCCTGAGCCTGTTCCGGCGTCTGGTCGCCATGATCCTGCAGTGGAGGCGGCAGCATCTTGTGCAGACGCTCTGCGATCTGGTCTGCGCCCGCAAGGTCGGACTGTTGAAAGAAAATGTCGCCGATGACGTGAATGAGATCGGGGGCGCTCTGCAGAACCTGCTGCATCGTGTCGAACGATTCAGCGCGTTTCGAGTCGAACGCCTGCCCCATCGAAACGACATACGACATTTTTGCGCCAGCAACCTTGTAATGCTTGATCTTTCCGGGGGATTCCTCGTATGCCTTGTTGATCGTGACTACTTTTTGCTTCTCGTCTTCGCCCAGAATCTCAATCTCGCGCTCTGTATCGTAAATCTTCGGCACTACTTCAGCGATAATGTCGCCGCCCTGCTTGAAAGAGCGTGCAAGGTTGTCTATGTAGTGCATCGTAGTGAGATTGGCCTGATCTCTGCGGGCTAGAATCGCTTTGCCGCTCGTCTCATTAGCCTGATTGCCGAGCGATGCATCGAAGATCCCGGTTGTGGCCTTCATATCATCCACTTCCTGCGCAACAAAGGCAGAAAGCGATGCGATGGGAGGCTCAAATGTCTGTCTTTGCGGAGGCGGGGCGGGTCTGCCTCCTGCATCGACCACGTTGTATTCGAGTACCGTTGCCGTGGTGTTGGCATTCTCCCACTGTTGCTGCTTGCCGCTGGGAATCTGGCCTACTGCCATGATCCAGGGAGAAATGGGAGCTATCGAAAGCGTCTCGGCAATGCGCGATTTCGTGTAGTTGAGGAGCTGCTGAGCGGCTTTCTGCGGGCGCACCACTGAGAACAACTGAGGCTTGCCCTCGATGATCATCTGCTTGCCCAGAACCGGAATAATCGGGATAGTCGAGCCTACCCAGTCATACTCTTCCAACACTTCCATGCCGTTGATCTTGGAGCATTTGACTGGCGGCTTCGGCCTTCTCTGGCGCGACTTGGTTTTGCCTGCTTTCGGCTGTGCTTCATCGTCATCATCTGAAGCCTGAGCCTGCTCGACGTACCAATACTCAGCAATGCGAACCGAGTCAGAGCCAACCCAGCCTTCCGAATCCTTCTCTGCTTCCGCCCAGTCCAAGGACGCAAGAGACGATTTCGGATACTGCAGCTTGTACTCTTCTTTCGGCACGTCCTCAACCACGAAGGCAAAGAACACCTTGCGATTGAAGCACGAAGGAACCAGCACGCCATAGATTGTCAGCGGGTCGTAAACCGGAACAACCTTGAGCTCTAGTTCGTCGCCCTCGTCATAGGCGTAATCGGTCAGAAAGCGGTAATAGCCAAACGAACCGCCTGCCGAGTATTCAATGGCCGTTTCATAAGCAACTTGAGCCTGCGAATCGTACTGGATGTAGCGTGCCAGTCCTTCCAGAATCTCCGCAGTGTCCTTGTCCTGATCCAACCTGGGCGCGAACTTAATGGTCGGCTTCTTTTGCCGCGCTTCGTTCGATACCTGCTGCACAAAGGTATGACAGCGAGGAAACGACATAGCAGGACGCTTGGCGGCGCGTCTCTGCTCTTTGATCACAGGGTCCCACTGCTCATCCCCATCGGGAGAGGCGAACTTTAGATCGTGGGCGAACTTCTTGCGGAGGTCCTTTTCGTCCTCTGCTGCAGCAGCGAAGCGCTTACGCGCCCGCGCTAGAAATTCGTCTTTCTTGCTATCTTCCGACAATGCGTCTCCAGAGTGCTTCTAAAGCAACAGCGGTGTAGTTCAATTTTCCGCATCCTCATCGGACAGCACGGAAGCGATAGACATCCACACGCTTGCTACACACTTCGCATGGCGTCGATCACGCTCGATGATGCGCTGCATAGCGGCGTTTACCTCGCCAGGAGGGAAGATGAGTCCCAGACGTGCAATGACCGCCGCTTCTTCGGCTATTTGCTGGATAACGTCCATCACTTCTCTGCTTTCTTGCGGATGTCCGCTGCCACGTCAGGCTTGATGAAGGATTTCGTTGCGTCGGCAGTGCGCTGCGCATTGGCCTGCTTGTTCATGTCGGCAATGGCTTTGTCATGGTCGCTCGGAGTAGGAGCGGAGACGTGCTTCGACCACATGTCCTTCATGCCCTGAATGAAGGTGTCGCCAGTGATGAACTTGTGAAACGTGTCGGCGAGCCCGCCTGCTATGCCGTTCTGATCTTCCATCTACTTGCCTCCCTTGGCCTTCGCACGGATGCGGGCTGCAGCAGCGGGGCTGATTCTAGAGGGCAGCTTCATGCCTTTTGAGGCACTGTTCCACTCACCAACATCAACCCCCTGCTTTTCGAGCTTGGAGCGGTTTGCGTTGAAGTAGCGCTCTTGCGCCACTGACTTGTAGGGCATGGATTAGACAGTGGGAGCAGGCGATGCCGGCGTCGCAGCGCTCAGGTTCTGAATATCCGTCTGCGCGGTGGCAAGCTGCGATTTGAGAGTATTCACGGCATCGAGTACGGCTGGATCTTCCGAAGACGCGCCGGAATTGGCAAGCGCGGCTGCAGCGGCGTTAACCGCATCGGTGAGGTTGTTGACGACGGTTGCAAAGTCGGTTGCGAACTGCTGAAGAGCAGCGAGGCCGGGGAGTGCTGTGCTCATGGCGTGTTTGATCTCCTGTAGGATTTGGTTGGTCTTTCGTGATTCGTTCACTAAGTGCTTAAGTAGGCGATCTTGGCTGTGATCTTGCTCATCAATGATGATGAATTCCATTTATGCCATCCATCCATCGGAACCCGAGCGGTAGTACTGCTCAACTACCGGCTCAGACTGTCTTTCCGGTTCCCTAATACCTACTGCTAAAGTTCGGAGTGCATCTGCTGGGTGTGAGGCGTCGTCATGCAATGGCTGACTACGCGGAACCGATGTGTTCACGGCTTTCACTTCGATCGGCGGACCCCATTGATAGCGGCGGAGAAGCGTGAGGCCTTCGTCGCACAACGACTTGTCAAAGTACATCTGCGGGAATAGGGTTCTGACCGCGTTGATGCCGTGATGAACCTCAAGCCTGCGAACCACGCGAACCTTGAATCCATTGGCCCGCATGATGTCTTCGATCGACTTTCCAGTGCCGAGTTCCTTTGTTGCGCCGTCCCAGGGAAGCCAGCACGTTCCGATCACATATCCCCAGGTCTGCACTTCCTTGAGGTAATAGCCAATTGCCTGATGGTCGTCCTGAAAGTAGCGAAGCAAGCGAGTATCAAAAGGTGTACGCTGTGCTGCCCAGATTGCCACCCGATCGCCAAAGCCAAGGTCAAAGAACAGGTCAACTGGCTGCATGGGATCGTAAGGCACGTTCCGAATCCTGCCCTCGTTCTCCGCTGCGATCAGTTCGGCCTTGTAGATCGCCCCTTCAACTGTCGAGCGCGTTGCGCCCTCGTACACGTGGTGAAAGGTGTCTGGATCTCTTTCCTTCAGCGTCTCAATCTTTGCCTTCGACTCATCCGACAGCCAGACATTGTCTTTGTAGCTCGTCTTAACAGTCACAGCGCCTTTGGGCGGATGAATGACGAAATCCTGATAGACGGGATCGCCTTCCAAGTCAGGATTGAGCGACCACCAGATCTCAGACCCAGGCTTACGAATCGTCGGCAGCAGAATGGTTAAGCTTCTGCGTGATACCGTGCTGGCCTCTTCCCCCCAGAAGATGTCGATGGCTTCGTAAGACTTGATGGAGCTAACCGTTTGCTTGCGGAGGCCGCAGAATACGAACTCAGTGCCGTTCTTTCCCCTAATCTCTGATTGCAAGGGTGTGTAGAACGATTCGAGGCCCAAGCGCACAATCTGATCTGTTAGCAGCTGATGAACCGATTCCCTAATCGAGTCCATCGTCTCGCGTCCGCACAGGATACGCAGCGGATTTGGCCAGCCCGGTATTGAGCCTGTGCCCAGAAGTAAGAGAGCTTGCGCGATTGACCAGCTCTTAACTCCATCTCTGCCGCCATACAGTGTTTTGTAGGGGTGGTGCTCAAAGAGGAAGGCGAGCTTGTCTAGGAACTGGACCTTGGCTCTTGCTGGCTCGACTTGGGCGGTTTGCACTGGAAGCATCGACAGTTGAACGGATGAAGCTGTTTCAGCGGAACCAGCGGGACAGGTTTAGATTCCGAATTGGCATTCCACCGCCGAGTCCTGCATTTCCTATTTGGGCAGTGCGTTGGAACCCGCTCGTTGACCTTCAGCCACACATACCCGCAAACATCGCAAATCCACGCTTCAGCTGTCGTTGATCCCATGTGCGCATTGTACACAGCATCTGTGCGCAATGTACACACTACTGCGGGTTCGGCTTCACAAACTCAACCGTGATTGCTGCCTGGATCGGCGGGAGATCGTCTGCGCCACCTAAAGCCAGCTTGTCAGTCCAGCCGTAATTCTTGAGCGCAAATATCGCGCCGGTTGGATTGTTGCTAAATAGCCTGTTTTCAGCGTAATTCTCGCAAACGCTCTTCAACTCTTTTACCGCGTCAGAAAACTCGGAGCGCTTACCATATTCAATGAGAGATTCACGCGAACTCAATCCGAGAGCTAAAACCAGTCCAGTCACCAAGATAGGTTGTTCTTTAGCTTTGCATTCATCGAAATAGGCGTAACCCCGATTCAACATTTCTTCCGGGGATTCGATAATGCGGGGTCTAGGCATGTGCTTGGCAGAACTGGTTGGCCTGTTTCAGCAGGGCAAAGGATTGACGGGTTGAGGCTTGTGCGTTTGGAGCAGGCTTGAAGATGAGGCCGGGGAGCTCAGCGTAGATCGGCTTTTTGACCATTTTGGCTTTCCCGTCTTTGCTGATGACTTCAACCCAATAAAACATGCCTTCTTGCTGCCTAGCTGCTTGCGAGCGTCTCTGCACGATCTGTGCGAGATTCAAGTCTCTAATGCTCTTTCCTTGCACAACCCATTCAGAAACGCAGTTTTCTATGCGTCCTTCGGCTTGACGGACTTTCAGATAGCACTTGGTTGTCAGGTTGAGCACACGAGCAGATGCCAAGACTCCTCCAGAGACTCTAAGGGCTTTGGTTGTCACACTTGACCCAACTTTTGACCCTGAGTCGGGCATCACAGGACAGCTAAAGGGGGTTGCAAGAGCAAATATAAAGCGTTTGTAGATGGTGTCAAGCACAAAACGTTCCACGTGGAAACATTTGAGCATCATATGTGCAGGAGAACTCTGGAAAATGCTAAGCCTACTGATTTCTCTGCTGATTCTCTGCCTGATCCTGGGCATCGTCTGGTGGATTATCACCATGATTCCCGTTCCAGCTCCGATGGTCTGGGTTGTGCGCGTGATCTTCGCGATCATTTGCCTGATTGCGCTTATCTCGCTGCTGACTGGATCTTGGGCATTCCCGGTGTTTGGGCATGGCGTTCTGCGGTGAGCAATCCGGAACAGCAACTCAGAATTGATCTTGCTACGTTCTTTGCATGGGCATCCATGAGCTGCTGTTTCTCATCAACCGAAACAAACTTGAGAGAGCTTTCGGGGCCGATGCATGCAATTCAAACCACAAGTCCGACTCCTCATCCATGTTCAGCACAGCAATGGGCTTAAATCAGAGCGAGTGCTCATCTTCCCCGAGCGCCGATACTCCATGCTGCCCACTACAAGACGAGAGACGCTAAAAGCGGTGCCGCCTCGCTCCTAAAGTCTGATCGTCATTGCCTCTGAGGTGATGATCTCTCATCAGCAGGCCGGCGATCGACTGTTGCAGCTTCTTATCCCTTGCTGCTGCTGCAAAGGCTTCCTTTTCATGCAGTTTGCAGAAGCCTTCATCGTTTACGTGGCGCAATGCTACTGCTCCGCAAAAACAGGTCATTTCCCCTCCTGTGGGGCTGGCCGTGTGGCCCGCCGAAGTAGCTGGCAAACGTCTGCTACGGCCATAAGCCCGCAGTTGCTCAGGTCGTCCTCGGGGATTTCTTGCAGCATCGTCAGCGCTGTCTTCATCTCCCGTTGCAGCGCCTCGACTTGTGCCTCCAATTCAGCTTCGCGAGTACTCCGCATGGCTGGCCACCATTCCTGTATAGGCCGCGTCATTTGCTCTATCCTTTCTGCGCTCGTCAAACCATCGTGTCCGCGTTCATCTTCTATCTGGCTCATCTCTCCCCTCCCCTATCTGGGCCGACATCTGGCTTATCGCTCCCGCAACTCATGCATTTCCATGCTTCCACTAGCACTCTTCCTTTGAGCGGGTTGCTGAATCGATTCGGCACCATAATGGCTCCGCAGATCGAACACGTTGGATTGCCATCCAATTCTGGATGTGACACTGAAAGATATCCGCAAAATGTCACTTACTCTCCCCTCCCTGCGTCTGGCGCGTGTTCCATGCTGCGATGGCTTGTTCGTCGGTGTAGTAGCGGTGGTCAGGCATTCCGTCGGGATCGTAGTACTCTCCCATTGCGCACCAACAATCGCTGCCCATGCAAGCCACATAGAACCG
>Ga0105239_10001674_pt1 | contig 29219 bp, 21 predicted proteins | sample KBSC44metaG_FD_92761 | JGI IMG/M metagenome (GOLD analysis project Ga0105239, IMG submission 92761) | Corn rhizosphere microbial communities from Kellogg Biological Station, Michigan, USA - KBS C4-4 metaG | ecosystem: Host-associated > Plants > Roots > Rhizosphere > Soil | place: Michigan, USA...
CGCGCGTTCGTCGGCGCGATGCCGTGCACGTGCATCGAGACCACGCAGGCGACGCGCGAACTCGGCGGCATCACCGAGCCGGCGTGCGGGGTCGAGGTCGGCTGCTGCCGAAATGTCCTCGCGCAGCAGTTCGTCGTCGATGTCGCGCTCCCAGCCGGGCGCGAGCGGACGGCGGAAATCGCCGACCAGGAGCTGATACAGCATCACCCCGAGCGCATAGATGTCCGCGCGCACGGTCGCCGCGCTACCGCTGATGAGCTCGGGCGCAAGATAGAACAGGGTGCCGCTGGTGCTGTCATCGTAGGTCGCGGTCATGCCGAGCCGGGTGATGCCGAGTGCGGCGAGACGCTCGGGCTCGAGCGCGCGCCCGCTGCCGAAATCGGTCAGGCGCACGACCGGATCGTCGCTCCGCTCCGACGCAAGCAGAACGTTGGCGGGCTTCAGGTCCTTGTGCAACACGCCGACCGCGTGCGCCGCAGCGAGCGCATCGGCGATGCGCGCGATCAGCTCGATGCGCTCGGCGCGTGCGAGCGCGACGATGCCGCCGCGCGCCTCGCACCATTCGGCGAGGTTGCCGCCAGCGATGTATTCGGCCTCGATGAAACACGGCGGTTCCTCGATGTTCCAGTCGAGGATGCGTACGATCGCGGCACGCTCGCCGAGGCTGTCATGCAGCAGGCGATACAGCGTGATCTCGCGCTTGAGCGCCTGCAGCGCGGCGCCGTCGCCGGCGAATTTCAGCACGCGCCGCTCGTGCGTCTTGGCGTGCTCGACCAGCCAGACGCTGCCGAAACCGCCGCGACCGAGCTCGCGCACGACGTGCCAGTTCGGGCGCGCCGGCAACGCGTCGCCGACATGCGGCAGCGCGGAGGCCCCTGAACCGCCGGCCGCACGCGCCGTACTCGTCGCGACCCAGCGGTAGCCGTATCCATGCACGGTGCGGATGTACGTCTGCTCGTCGTCGCCGAGCGCACCGCGCAGCTTGGTCACGCACTTCGCCAACACGCCTTCGGTGACGACGCGCGCCGGCCAGACGGCCTCGATCAGTTCGTCCTTGGCGAGGGTTTCGCCGGGACGACGCAGGAAAACGCGCAACAGCTCGTACGGCTTGGCCTCGAGCGGAACCGGGCGCCCGTCCACGCGCAGCTCTCGGCGCTGCTCGTCGAGCTCGGCGTGGCCGAAGCTGAAGATCGAAAGTGCCGGTGTCGACGATGCGGAGCCTGCATCGGTGTCCATCGCAGCCCCCTTCCATTCGGCGGCATTCTACGGCGCGCCCCGCGATGGGGGAACGAATCCTTCCGAAATCCTTCCGCAAACCGTCAGGACATGGCGCCGGTTCCGCCTGAAGCTTCCTTCGGAGCCGGCAGCGCGTACGCGCCGGCCGCATTCCGCAGCATCGGAGGCTTCGATGATCCGCCATTCCGTACCAAATCTGGGCGCCGCGATCGCGGCGGCGATGGCCGCGATGCTGCCGAGCGCAGCAACGGCCGCCACGATCTTCGTCAACGCGACCAGCGACATCGTGGCGAACGACGGGGTCTGCACGCTGCGCGAGGCGATCACGGCGGCGTCGACGAATGTCGCTTCGGGTCCCGGCGGCGAGTGCGCGGCGGGCGCGCCGCTGCCGACGGTCGACACGATCGCGTTCGCGATCCCCGGCCTCGGCGTGCATGCGATCCAGCCGAGCAGCCCGCTGCCGAACATCGCCGAGGCGGTCCTCATCGACGGCTACACGCAATCCGGCACGCACGCGAACACGCTGGCCATCGGCGACGACGCGGTGCTGCTAATCGAGATCGACGGGAGCCTGATCCCGGGGATATCCGACCTGTTTCGCCTCACGGCACCGGGCTCGACCGTGCGCGGGCTCGTCGTCAACCGGGTGCGTGGCGTCAGCCTCCTGCTCGGCGCCGACGACAATGTCGTGGAAGGCAATTTCCTCAATACCGATGCCGCCGGCACAACCCATCTCGGCGGCGGATTCACGGTCATCCGCGTGACCGCCGCGAACAACGTGATCGGTGGCACCGATCCGGCCGCGCGCAACGTCGTTGGCGGAGGCGGCGATGCGAATGCCGGCACGATCATGATCGGCGGCAACGGCAATCTCGTGCAGGGCAACTACATCGGCGTGGACCGCAGCGGCGGCGCGCCCCTGCAGCCGCCGGCCGGCTCGAACGGCGTCGAGCTCGGCACCGGCGGCGCAGCCTCGAACACCGTCATCGGCGGCGATACCGCGGGCGCCGGCAATGTCATCCATGCAACCAACAGTGCGGTACGCCTCAGCGGCAACGTCACCGCCACCACGATCCAGGGCAATCGCATCGGCGTCACCGCATCAGGATCGGCGTCACTCGGAGGCTTTGTCGGAATCACCACGGACAACGGCCCCAGCGGGATCCAGATCGGCGGGCTGACCCCGACCGCAGGCAACGTGCTTTCCGGGCTGTCCACCGCGATCAATCTCGTCGACGGTGCGACCACCGTGATCGTCCAGGGCAATCGCATCGGCACCGATGCCAGCGGCACCTTCCCGTTGCGCAACGCCGGCGATGGCATCTTCATGCGAACCGCTGGCGCCGACAGCCTGATCGGTGGTACCGAACCGGGCGCCGCCAACACGATCGCTTTCAATTGCGGCCAGGCGATCCGCATCGATGCCGGTCATTGGCCGGTGCTCGGCAACTCGATCCATTCGAACAATGGACTCGGCGTATCGTTCTTCGGCAGCAGCTCGCCGATCGCCAACGATCCCGGCGATGTCGACACCGGTCCGAACGATCTGCAGAACTATCCCGTGATCACGAATGCGGTCGTTGCGGGCGGCACCGCCACGGTCACGGGCACCTTGAACAGCACGCCGTCCACCACGTTCCGCCTAGAATTCTTCGCGAGCCAGGCATGCCACCCGAGCGGCTTCGGCGAAGGCCAGCAGTACATCGGCACGACCGACGTGACGACCGACGCCGGCGGCGACGCGAGCTTCGGCCCGCTCGCGTTCGCGGCACCCGAAAACGCCGAGATCACCGCAACGGCAACCGATCCGGGCGGCAACACGTCGGAGTTTTCCCAGTGCGCGGGTCCGCACGACCACCTGTTCGCGGATGGATTCGACGTCCCGTCCTGCGGATAGCGAGGCGAGCGGATCGAACGATCCGGCGCGTGATCCACGGGTGGTTCCCACGCGACGGCCGAACGCTTAGGCTGGCACGATGGAAAAACAGGAAACGCCGTCCATCCGCCACGCCCTCGTCACCGGCGCCTCCGCCGGCATCGGCGCCGAATTCGCGCGCCAGCTCGCGGCCGAAGGCAACGGCCTCGTGCTGACCGCGCGCCGCGCGGATCGTCTGGAAGCGCTCGCTGCGCAATTGCGCGCAAGCCACGGCGTTGAGGTGCACTGCATCCCGTGCGACCTCGCCGACCCGCGCGCGCCGCAGCAACTGTTCGACGAATGCACGCGCCGCGGCCTCGCCGTCGACGTGCTGGTCAACAACGCCGGCTACGGCGTGACCGGCTCGTTCCTGTCGCGCCCGTGGCAGACCCATGCCGACTTCATCCAGGTCCTGATGACGGCACCCGCCGAGCTGTGCCATCGCTTCCTTCCGGCGATGCGCGCGCGCGGCCGCGGTCGCATCATCAATGTCGCCTCGCTCGCCGGCCACGTGCCCGCGCCGGCCGGCCATACCTTGTATGCCGCGTCGAAGGCGTACCTGATCAAGTTCTCGCAGGCACTCGCGCTGGAGAACCGCGCGCATGGCGTCAAGGTCTGCGCGCTCTGCCCCGGCTTCACCCATTCCGAGTTCCACGACGTGACCGGTACGCGCGAGCAGATGAGGAGCATGCCGCGCTGGCTGTGGATGGACGCCGACACCGTCGTGCGCGACGGCCTCGCCGCGGTCGCGCGTGGCGATTCGGTGCGCATCAGTGGCGTCGTCAACCGCAGCATCAAGCGCCTGTTCAAGCTGCTGCCGGATCGCCTCGGCCACGCGCTCATCGCGCGCGGCGGCAAGGGCTTTCGCGATTCGGAGTAGATCCGCGCGCGTGCGCGGCTAGGGCACGCGCAGGTCGGCAGCGACGCGCCCGGCGACAACGTCCGCGCTGGCATCGTCGAAACCCGTGCCGTTCCAGCGCAGGAAGCGCATGCGTGCACGCGCATCCGCGTCGATCGCGCCGGGCGACTGCAGGTAGGCGGCCGTCGCGGTGCCGATGCGCAACCACGGCAGCTCGCGCCCCTCGAGTCGCAGCGGAACGTAGGGCATCGCGTCGCTCGCGGCAATCGACGTCGGCAGCAGGAAGAACCAGGTCGGATAGTTCGCATGGAACCAACAGCGACCGACTCGCGCGAGGTCGGCGTCGAGCGCCTTCACGACGCCGTCCATCGACACGAACACGCCCCACTCCGGCGCCGGCTCGATGCCGAGGAACACCACATGGCACGGCGTCGACGGCAGCGCGAGCGCGTCCACGGCGGCGACGGCGGCATGGGCGACCCGCGCATTCTGCGATGAGCGCTGCGCGAACTCGCGCGCGTTGCGGTGCGTCGCCGTCGCGAGCGCAATCAAGGCGCAGGCGACGACGGTCGCGAGTACCGGCCAGCGCAAACCGGCGCGCGCGCGCTGCGCGCGATCCAGCAGGAGTGCGAGGACCAGCGCGCCACCGGCGACGCCGAGGTAGTACAGGCGCGACTGCATCACGGCCTCGACACTCGACTCGCCGATGCCGAGCGGCTGCGCGTTGAGCGCGGCGACCGGCGCCTGCAGCAGCGCCGGCAGCACGATCAGGCAAGCACCGCACAGCAGCGGGACGAGGTCGCCGCGCCAGCCATCCCGCTGCCGCCAGGTCGCGAAGAAAATGATCGGCGCGAGCGCGGCGATCGCCAGCGCGCGCGCGACGAATCCGAGCCGCGGCCAGTACGAGAAATAGCCCGGCGCCTGATGCAGCCAGTCGACGAGCCCCTTGGCGATCGCCGAGCCGAGCGGCAACGCGCCGGTCAGGCCGCTGGCCGGGGTGCCGAGCACCATTGCGCGCCACGCGAAATAGATTCCGGCACAGAGCAGCGCCAGTACGATCGCGCCGAGCGCACGTTTCCGCTGCGTCGGCTGCATGATCGCCCAATGCGCCCATGCCAGCACGATCGCCGCGATCGCGACGAGGCCAATCTCCTTCGACAGCATCGCCGCCAGCGCGGCGAACAACGCCGCCGCCAGCGCTTTCCGATCACCATCGTCGCGATACGCGCAGGCCGCGTTCAGTGCGAGCAGCACGAACAGGGTCGCAAGCAGGTCGAAACGGGCCGACCACCACAGCGCCGTGCCTGCGGCGGCCGGATGCAGGGCGAACGCGAGCGTCGCGAGCAACGCCGGCAGTGCGGCGATGCGCAGTCGGCGCAGCAACGCAAACAGCGCGAGCGCGACTGCCGCGTGCAGGGCCAGGTCGAAGCATGCATGCGCCGCGTAGTCGACCCCGAACACCTGTACGCCGAGCCACATCGAGGCGAACCCGAGCGGCCGGAACACCGAACCTGGCGCGGGCGCGAAATGGTCGTGGAAGAACAAGGCCCACGGCGAATCGAGCAGGCGCATGAAGGCGAGCTGGAAGTAGTCGTCGCGACCCCAGTCGCCGGCGATGCCGGGCGCGAGCGTCCAGGCGACCGCAAGCACGATCGCGACCATCACGCCGATGCGCGAAAGCCGGGGGCCAGGCACTGGGAGCGTTCGACTGGGCATGCGCACGTCAGGAAATCCGGCACCGGGATGACCGGCGGCACATTGTAGGAGCGCACCCTGTGCGCGACAGCGGCCAACGAGATATCCGGTCGCGCACAGGGTGCGCTCCTACGCGAGCATCGCCTAGATCAACTTGATCTCGCGCAGGCGTTCCTGCAGGTACTCGTGCGCGCTGATCGGCTGCGGATAGCGGCTCGGGTTGTCCGCGTCGACGCACGAAGGCAGCACGTCGATCATGAAATCGGGATTCGGATGCAGGAAGAACGGTACCGAGTAGCGCGGCTTGCGCGCTTGTTCGCCGGGCGGATTCACCACGCGATGCGTCGTCGACGGATACACGTGGTTGGTCAGGCGCTGCAGCATGTCGCCGATGTTGACGACGATCGTGTCAGCGTCGGCGGTGAACGGCACCCACTCGCCCTTGCGCGACTTCACCTCGAGGCCCTGCGCGCTCGCGCCGACCAGCAGGGTGATCAGGTTGATGTCCTCGTGCGCGCCGGCGCGCACGTTCGGGATGTCGGGCGAGGTGATCGGCGGGTAGTGGATCGGGCGCAGGATCGAGTTGCCGAAGTTCGTCTTGTCGTCGAAGTAGGCTTCCGGCAGGTCGATGTGCAACGCGAGCGCGCGCAGCACGCGCGAACCGAGCGCATCGAGCGCCTCGAACAGGCCGTAGCCGTACTGGTGGAAACCGGCGACTTCGGTCGGCCACAGGTTCGGCGCCATCACCTCGGCGTACTTCGAGTCGCGCGGGATCTCGCGGCCGATGTGCCAGAACTCCTTCAGGTCCGGATACTTCGAGTCCTTCGCGGTCTCGACGCCGAACGGCGTGTAGCCGCGCGCGCCGCCGCCGCCCTTGACGTGGTACTGCATCTTCACGTCGGCCGGCAACGCGAAGAACTGGCGGAACACGTCGTAGGCACCGTCGATCAGCGATTGCGCGATGCCGTGGTTGCGGATGCCCGCAAAGCCCCATTCGCGATAGGCGGCGCCGAGTTCGGCGACGAAGGCGGCGCGGTCACCGTCGTAACGGCGCATGTCGAGGGTCGGGATGCGTGAGGTCATGGCAGTCAGGCGGTCGTCTTGGCAGCTGCCGATCTTACGGCGTCCGCGAGCTCGGCGGCGAGCCGTTCGACCAGCGCGGCGTCGCCGGCCTCGACTGTGACGCGTACCAGCGGCTCGGTACCGGACGGACGCAACACGACGCGCCCCTGCCCTTCCAGCTCCGCTCGCACGCGCTCCAGCACCTGTTGCACGGCAGGATCGGCGACGAGCGCAGCGGCACCGCCGGCGACACGGATGTTGACCGTCGTCTGCGCGACCTTGCGCATTCCCGCGACCGCTTCGTCGAGGCGGCGGCCGCTGCGACGGAGCACGTCGAGTACCTGCAGCGCGCTGACGATCGCATCGCCGCTGGTGGTGCGGTCGAGGGTGAGGATGTGCCCCGAGGTTTCGCCGCCGAGCACGCCGCCGTTCGCCTTGAGCTGCTGCAGCACGTAGCGGTCGCCGACGTTCGCGCGGATGAACGCGACGTCGAGTTCGCGCATCGCGCGTTCGAGCCCGTAGTTGCTCATCAGGGTGCCGACCAGCGGCCCGCGCAGGCGGCCGCTCGCATGCCAGTCGGTCGCGAGCAGGTAGACGAGCTGGTCGCCGTCGACGAGTGCGCCGTGGCGATCGATCATCTGCACGCGGTCGCCGTCGCCGTCGAACGCGATGCCGAGATCGGCACCCAGCTCGACCACCGTGCGTGCGAGCGCCTGCGGATGGGTCGAACCGACTTCGCGGTTGATGTTGAGTCCGTCCGGCTGCACGCCGATCGCGCTGACCCGCGCGCCGAGCTCGCCGAACACGGTCGGTGCGATCTGGTAGGTGGCGCCGTGCGCGCAGTCGAGCACGATGTGCATGCCGCGCAGGTTCAACGACGGCGGCACCGTCGACTTGCAGAATTCGGCGTAGCGCACGACCGCATCGCGCACGCGCACGACCTTGCCGATGGATTCGGAAGCCACCGTCGCGAACGGCGCCTCCAGCTCGGCCTCGATCGCCGCCTCGAGCGCGTCGTCGAGCTTCTCGCCTTCGGCCGAGAAGAACTTGATGCCGTTGTCGTGATGCGGATTGTGCGAGGCGCTGATCACGATGCCGAGGCTCGCGCGCAGCGAACGCGTGAGATACGCGACCGCCGGCGTCGGCATCGGACCGAGCAGGCTGACCCCGGCACCGGCCGCGACGAGGCCGGCTTCCAGCGCGGATTCGAACATGTAGCCGGACACGCGCGTGTCCTTGCCGATCACCACGTTGACCGCGTTGCCGCTCGTCGCGAGCACGCTGCCGACCGCGCGGCCGAGCTTGAGCATGAACTCCGCGGTGATCGGCCACTCGCCGACGCGGCCGCGGATGCCATCGGTGCCGAAGTATTTGCGTTGCGACATGCGGCAGGAATCAGGGTCGGAGTGTGGAGAATCCGCCATTCGCACGCAGGCGGCAATGGCCGAACGAACGGAACCGACGTGGATTCGCCTCTGCGCAAGCCGGAGAGGCCGCCGCGAGCAGGGGGATCGGCAACGGCGTGCTCCGATCACCCCTCACCCTGCCCTCTCCCGCTCGCGGGAGAGGGGACCTGCTTCAGTCGCCCATCTGCTTCTGGCGATGTTCCCAGCGTTCCTGCGCGTCGAGGCTGAGCGTGGCGATCGGCCGCGCTTCGAGGCGCTCGATGCCGATTTCCTCGTCGGTCTCCTCGCAGAAACCGTAACGGCCTTCCTCGATGCGCTTGAGCGCCTTGTCGATCTTCGCGATCAGCTTGCGGTAGCGGTCGCGCGTGCGCAGCTCGAGCGAGTTCTCGGTCTCGCGCGTCGCGCGTTCCGCCTCGTCGCCCACGTCGCGCACTTCGTCGCGCAGGCTCTCGATCGTCTGGCGGCTTTCCTCGACCAGTTCCTCGCGCCACTTCGACAGCTTGTTGCGGAAGTACTGCAACTGGCGCGGGCTCATGTACTCCTCTTTCGAGGACGGCTTGTAACCGGTCGGCAGGTCGATCTGCACCGTGGTCGGCAACGCGTAGCGGCCGTCCTGCATCGTCACGCCGTTCTCGGCCGCGGTCTCGGCCTTCTTGCTCGATTTCGCTGCTGCGGGCTTGCTGGTAGTCACGAAATTCCTGGTTGGTTCTGTCGCCTTGGCGGTGACGACGGGTTTCGGTTTTGCGGGTGCAGGAGCCGGTTTTGCCACGGGCGTCTTTGCTGCCGGCTTGGCAGGCACCGGCTTGGCGACCTTTTTCACCGGCGCGGGCTTCTTCGCCGGAGCCTTGGCGACGGCGCGCACGGGCGCCTTGGCGGCCTTCGCCACCTTCTTCGCGGGTGCGGGCTTCGCTGCCTTCTTCGCTGCGACCGCCTTGCCCTTCGCAACAGGCTTCGCGGCAGGCTTTGCAGCCTTCGCCTTGGCGCCCTTGCGCGGATCGGGTTTGTTCTTCGCCATTCCTCGGCCTATCTTGTGATTCGGCGGTCGCGTGTTATAGCCTAAGTCCCACCCCCCGGCAACCGCCAAAAACCCTTGCCGCGACGTGCGATTGCGCGCGCCTGCCGCGAAGCACGAATGCCCCGTCCCGCCATTCTCCTGTTGCGGTATTACAAGCGCTGGTTGAGCCCGCTGCTCGGCGCGCGCTGCCGCTTCGAACCGAGCTGCTCCGACTATGCGCGCGTCGCGATCGCGCGCTTCGGCACCGTGCGTGGCGGTTGGCTCGCGTTCTGGCGCATCATCCGCTGCCAGCCGCTGTGCCATGGCGGCTTCGATCCCGTGCCGATGCAATTCCGCCTGCGACCAAGTCGTTGCACGGTGCACGAACAGGAACATCCATGACCGACTGGCTCATCACCAATGCCGAACTCGTCAACGAAGGCCGCCGCGTCCACGCCGACCTGCGCATCCGTGCCGGCCGCATCGAACACATCGGCGCGAGCCTGACCTCGCGCGGCGGCGGCGAGCGCGTGTTCGATGCCGAGGGCCGCTGGCTGCTGCCCGGCATGATCGACGACCAGGTGCATTTCCGCGAACCGGGCCTCACCCACAAGGCCGACATCGAATCGGAATCGCGCGCCTGCGTCGCCGGCGGCATCACGAGCTTCATGGAGATGCCGAACACGCGCCCACCCGCGACGAATCGCGAGGCGCTCGAGGCGAAGTACGCGCGTGCCGCGCAGGTGTCGCGCGCGAACTACGGCTTCTACCTCGGCGCGACCAACGACAACCTCGCCGATATCCGCGCGCTCGATCCGAAAGCCGCGCCCGGCATCAAGGTGTTCATGGGCGCGTCGACCGGCAACATGCTGGTCGACGACCCGGCCACGCTCGACGCGATCTTCCGCGACACGCCGGTGCCGATCATCACCCATTGCGAAGACACGCCGATGATCCTCGCCAACGAGGAAGCGGCGAAGGCGCGCTGGGGCGAGGACATCCCGATCGAACAGCACCCGCTGATCCGTTCGCGCGAGGCGTGCATCAAGTCGACCCGCCTGGCGATGTCGCTGGCGAAGAAGCACGGCACGCGCCTGCACGTGCTGCACATCTCGACCGCCGACGAATGCGCGCTGTTCGAACCCGGCCCGGTCGCAGGCAAGCGCATCACTGCCGAGACCTGCGTGCACTTCCTGCACTTCTGCGACGCGGACTACGCGCGCCTCGGCAGCCTCATCAAGTGCAATCCCGCGATCAAGACCGCCGCCGATCGCGACGCGATCACGCGCGCGCTCGCGGAAGGGCGCATCGACGTGCTCGCCACGGACCACGCACCTCATCTGGTCACCGAGAAGTCGAACAAGTACCCGCGTTCGCCGTCCGGCCTGCCGCTGGTGCAGTACGCGCTGCAGTGCGCGCTCGAACGCGTGTTCGACGGTGCCCTCACGCTCGAGCGCGTGGTGGAGGCGTCGATGCATGCGCCGGCGACCCTGTTCAACGTGAAGGAACGCGGCTACCTGCGCGAGGGCTACCACGCCGACCTCGTACTGGTCGATCCGCGCAAGCCGCACGTCGTCGGCGCCGCCGAAGTGCTGTCGAAGTGCTCGTGGACGCCGTTCGAGGGCGCCACGTTCCGCTCGAGCATCGCCGCCACCTTCGTCAACGGCCAGCTCGCATGGCAGCAAGGCCGCCTCGACGACGCCGTGCGCGGCATGCGCCTGGAATTCGCGCGATGACGTGCGTCGTGACGATATTTGCTGTCTGTGGGAGCGGCGGAAGCCGCGATGCTCTTTCTTCCGACCCGCCAAAGCATCGCGGCTTCCGCCGCTCCCACATTCCACACTGTGCCGCGATTGTTCTCGCAGCACTGGCCGGCGCGTCTGCTGCCGCGGAGTTCCCCGCAAGCGTCCCGCAAGGCTCGCTCGTGCGCACGACCGTCGATCCCCATGCGAAGGTCCGCTACGCGGACCACGACCTGCGCATCGGACCGCACGGCGAAGTCGCGTTCGGCATCGGCCGCGACGAGGCCGGCCCGGTCCATGTCGACATACGTTCGCGCGACGGCGCGCGCCGCGACGTCGCGATCGCCGTCACCCCGCGCGACTGGCCGATCGAACGCATCGACGGCGTGCCGCCGAAGACGGTGGAGCCGCCGCCCGACATCGCCGAGCGCATCAAGCGCGAACAGGCGCGCGTGGTCGCGGCGCGCAATCGCGACGATGCGCGCACGGATTTCACGCAGGCGTTCGCGTGGCCGGTCGAAGGCCGCATCAGCGGTCGCTTCGGCAACCAGCGCATCTATGTCGTCGACGGCAAGGACGTTCCGAAGTCGCCGCACTCGGGCATGGACATCGCGGTGCCGCAGGGCACACCGGTGAAGGCGCCGGCTGCCGGCATCGTCACGTTCGCCGAGCCCGACCTCTACCTCACCGGCGGCACGATCCTGCTCGACCACGGCCACGGTGTCAGCTCGAACTTCCTGCATCTGTCGCGCCTCGACGTGAAGGTCGGCGAGCGTATCGAACAGGGCCAGACGATCGGTGCCGTCGGCATGACCGGCCGCGCGACCGGCCCGCACCTGCATTGGGGCATGAACTGGTTCGATGTGCGCGTGGACCCGTTGCTCCTGCTCGAGCCCGCGCGCTAGCCGCGACATGCGGCGCCGGTGCGGCAATGCCGCGATGGGCGCAACGCCGGCAACGCCGGCGCATCCATCGGCGCCGTTGTTCACCGCGTTGATGGGAAACATATCCGGAAGTGATCGAACGCGCATGCGCGACGACGTGCGACGCAGGACGCTCGGCCCGCGTCGTTCATCCGATCCCTGAACGGAGACTCCCGTGTCGCATACTCCCTTCGCCTGCGCGGCCGCTTCGCTGGCTGCGCTGTTCGCCCTGCCCTGCCTCGCCGCCGACGGCGGTCCCGACCCGACGTTCGGCATCGGCGGCATCAGCTACGTCAGCGTCGACGATGTCACCGCGCGCGAGATCTATCCGCATGCGGCGATCGCCCTGCCCGATGGCAAGCTGCTGTTCGCCGGCCAGCGCAACAAGATCGTGCCGCCGGCGCCGTTCTACGAGCCGCAGATCCGCGGCATGCTGCTGCGCCTGAACGCCGACGGCAGCCCCGACACGACGTTCGGCAACACCGGCATCGGCGGCCTCCTCGAACTGCCCGACCTCGTCACCGGCACGCGCATGCAGCCCATCGAGTCGATCGCGCGCTTCGCCGACGGTTCCTACGTCGCGGTCGGCACCGCGAGTGTGAACCAGCCGCTGCAGGGCTACATCGTCAAGCTGACCGCCAGCGGCGACATCGACGAAAGCTTCGGCAGCTCCGGCAAGGTCCTGCTGCCGCTGACCTACCTGCACACGGTCGCGCTCGACAGCCAGCAGCGCATCGTGGTCGGCGGCGAGCACTACGACAGTTCCACGTTCGTCTACACCACGACGATCGTGCGCCTGACGCCCGCGGGCGCCTACGACGGCACGTTCGGCAACACCGGCGTCAAGACGATCGCCTGGAGCGACGCCGCGGCGTCCGGCTATGTCGACGACCTTGCGATCGTCGACGGCGACGCGGTCGTGATCGGCGGCGCGTTCGAAGCGTACGGCGCCGGCTTCGGCATCGACTACGCGCTCGCGCGCCTCGCCGCCGACGGCAGCTTCGATGCCGGCTTCAACGGCGTCGGCTGGCGCGTGTTCCACGATCCGTCCGAGAGTTCGATCGGCAACCGGGTCCAACGGCTCGTGACGCGCGCCGACGGCAGCATCGCGTTCGCCGGTTTCCACAATACCGGCGAGAACATCAGCGGCCTCGTGCTCGCCAGCGTCAACGCGGACGGCTCCACCGACACGGGATTCGGCCAGGCTGCCAATCCCGGCTATCTCAAGCCCGCGGTCCTGCCCACCGCCGAGGGCGCGAGCGTGACCGCCCTCGTCGCCCAACCGGACGGCAAGCTCGTCGCCTCGGCCTGGTACTACGGACCCGACAAGGAAAACTTCTTCGCAGTGCGCAGCACCGCGAATGGCAACGAACTCGACGCGAGCTTCGCCGATGCCGGCGTGCTCCAAGCCGACCTCGCGCCCTCAGGCGTCCTGAGCGAGATCGACACGCTGCTGCTGCAGGACGACGGCCGCATCGTCGCCGCCGGCCGCGCGCAACGCTCGAGCGGTTCGCCGCTGGTCGACTTCGCCGCGATGCGCCTGCTCAACCCCTCGGTCGATGTCATCTTCGCGAACGGCTTCGATTGATCGACGCAAACACCGCTCCCCGGCGCGCGCGCCGCGGGAGCGTGCGGCGCTGATGCGGCCTGGAGCCGCGCAGCCGCGACCGCGAGCGGGGTGACGTCCGGCACGGTTGATATCGTTTATCGATACGCATAGTATCGTTTCACGATATCACCGGAGACCGCGCCCATGACCCGTACCAGCACCCAGGCCCTTGCCGCTGCGCGTCCCGTGATCCAGGGACTGACCGTCCTCAACCTCCTCTACGCGATCGGGCTCGCCCTGCTGCTCGGCGCGAGTTTCCTCATGCCCGGCTGGCCGGAGAAGGCGCTCGGCTTCGACATCGTGAACAAGTACCCGCTCGTGCCCGTCGGGCTGCGCGCGATCGTCGTCGTCGGCCTGCTCGGCGCAGCGATCGTGCACACGATCCTGCGGCGCCTGCTCGCGATCGTCGACACGGTGCGTCTCGGCGATCCGTTCATCCTCGACAACGCCGAGCGCCTGAACACGATCGCATGGAGCGTCGCGGCGCTCGAAGGACTGCGGCTCGTCGTTGCGGCGATCGCGGCCGCGGTGTGGGAGCCCGGCAAGATCGACGCATTCTCGATCGCGCCATGGCTCGCGGTGCTGCTGCTGTTCGTGCTCGCCGGCGTGTTCGCGCACGGGGCACGCATGCGCGCCGACCTCGAAGGCACGGTGTGACATGGCGATCCTCGTGCGCCTCGACGAAAAATTGCACGAACGCCGCATGACCCTGACCGAACTCGCCGCGCGCGTCGACATCACCGTCGCCAACCTGTCGATCCTCAAGACCGGCAAGGCGAAGGCGATCCGCTTCTCGACCCTCGAAGCGATCTGCGTCGCCCTGGATTGCCAGCCGGGCGAGTTGCTCGAAGTCCGGCGCGAGGATCAGGCGCACGATGCGCTGGCCGTCGACGCACGCGACGTCGCAGACGAGTGAACGGCACCGGACCCGGAGACCTGCCATGAAGAACGACACCCTGCTGACCACGACGTCGCTGCTGGCCATCGTGCTGATGTCGCTGCACCTGACCGACGACATCGTGCGCGGCCTCGATCCGGTCGGGCCGAAGAACCTCATCGCCGTCGCGATCCTCGTCGTATGGCTGGTCGCCGCCGTGCTGCTCACCGGAAAGCGCGCGGGCTACCTCGTCCTGTCGCTCGGATCGCTGATGGCCGCCGGCATGCCCGTCCTGCACCTGCAGGGCCGGAGCATCGGCGCGATCATCCAGTCCACCGGCGGCTACTTCTTCCTGTGGACGCTGCTCGCGCTCGGCGTGACCGGCACCTTCGCGCTGATCCTCAGCGTGCGCGGCCTCTGGAATTTGCGCCGGCAGTCCCGCCCGACAACCACGGCATCGCAATGAATGACCGCTCCCGCAAGCGGGAGCGGGAGCGGTGAAACTGCGCGCCGACCTTCCATCGAAAAACAGGCAACGTTTCAAATCGGATTTGCGACGGCGCATCGAATTCTTGCCGGTCGCACCGAATACATGGAACGGTGCATTCCGCATTTGCGCGAACCCGATGACGCAATGCCTGCGCGTGCGTGGCTGCCTTCAATCCAAGCCCTGTCAGTTACGATAGCCAGGCCTTCCTCTCGTCAACCAAGCCCGATGCAACTGCGGATCAGCACCAGCCACTATCCTGCCACCGACCTTGGCTACCTTCTTTCCAAGAACCCGGACAAGCATCAGACATTCGACGTCGCATTCGGGACAGCGCATGTCTTCTATCCCGAGGCGACGGCGGAACGCTGCACGGTGGCGCTGATCGTGGACGTGGATCCCGTCGGCCTCGTGCGCGGCAGCGGCGAAGGCGACGGTCCTCTGACGCAGTACGTGAACGACCGGCCCTATGCGGCGTCTTCCTTCCTGGCCGTGGCGATTGCCAAGGTGTTCTCCAGCGGCATGTCCGGCAACAGCAAGGCGCGCGCCGAACTCGCCGCTTCCGCGATTCCGCTGGAAGCCGACATCCCCGTGTTGCGGTGCCGCGCAGGCGAAGTGAAATTGCGCGCGTGCTTCGAGCCACTCGGTTATCGCGTCGACGCCACGGCGTTGCCACTCGACGAAACGTTTCCCGAGTGGGGAGCCAGTCCCTACTTCAGCGTGAAATTGAGCGGCACGGTGCGGCTGTCCGAGCTTCTCACGCACCTGTACGTGCTGCTGCCCGCACTGGACGGCGACAAACACTACTTCGTCGGCAGCGACGAAGTGCAGAAGCTGATCGACAAGGGCAGCGATTGGCTGCCAGCGCATCCCGAGCGCGACTGGATCATGAGCGCCTATCTCAAGCGCCGTCGTTCGCTGGTGCGCGAAGCACTCGGCAAGCTGCTGGCCGAGCCCGAGGAAGAAGTACAGGACGAGTTGCTCTCCAAGGACCAGAAGGAGCAGTCGCTCGAACGCACGATCAGCCTCAACGAGCAGCGCATGAGCGCGGTGGAGGCGGTACTGCTGCAGGCGGGCGTTTCATCGGTGCTCGATCTCGGCTGCGGCGAGGGCCGCCTGCTCGGCCATCTGCTGGAGCACCGCCAGTTCCAGCGCCTGCTCGGCGTGGACGTTTCGTGCGTGTCCCTCGAGCGCGCGGTCGAACGCCTCCATTTCGACCGACTTCCGCCGCTCAAGCGCGCCCGCATCGACGTGCAGCAGGGAAGCCTGACTTATCGCGACGCGCGACTGGCGGGTTTCGACGCCGCCTGCGCCATCGAAGTCATCGAGCATATCGACGAATCGCGGCTCGCTGCATTCGAACGAACCGTATTCGAGTTCGCCCAACCAGCGCTCGTCGTCATCACCACGCCGAACGTCGAATACAACACGCGCTTCGAGCACCTGGAGCATGGCACTCTGCGTCACCGCGACCATCGCTTCGAGTGGACGCGCGCGCAGTTCCAGGCCTGGGCCGCAGACATCTGCAGCCGATACGGTTATCGGGTCGAGTTCCTCCCGATCGGGCCTGTCGATCCTGCGCTGGGGCCTCCGACCCAGATGGGAGTGTTCAGCCGATGAGCACTCTCAAGATTCCGCACCTGTCACTGGTCGCCCTGATCGGCCCCTCCGGCGCCGGCAAGTCCACGTTCGCGCGACAGCATTTCCTGCCGACCGAAGTGATCTCGTCCGACTTCTGTCGCGGCCTCGTCGGCGACGACGAGAACGATCAGGCGGTGACGAAGGACGCCTTCGATGTCCTCTACTACATCGCCGCCAAACGCCTCGCTGCCGGCCGCTTCACGGTCGTCGACGCGACCAACGTGCGCGCCGAGGATCGCAAGCGGCTGATCGCGCTGGCGCGTGAATATCACGTGCTGCCAGCCGCGATCGTGTTCGACCTGCCCGAGCGCGTATGTCATGAGCGGAATGCCGCCCGCAGCGACCGTGAGTTCGGCCCGCACGTGATCCGCTCGCAGATGCAGTTGCTGCACAAGTCGATGCGCGGGCTGGAACGCGAGGGATTCCGGAATGTCACCGTGCTGCGCACGATCGACGACGTCACGAACGCGCACATCGAGCGCCAGCGTCTGTGGAACGACCGGCGCGACGAGCATGGACCGTTCGACATCATCGGCGACATCCATGGCTGCCGCGACGAGGCGGTCGAACTGCTCCGCAAACTGGGTTATTCCGTGACAGGCACGCGCGAGGCGCCGGAAGTGACTGCGCCCGCGGGTCGGCGAGCCGTCTTCGTCGGCGACCTCGTGGACAGGGGGCCCGATTCGCCTGGCGTGCTGCGACTGGTCATGCACATGGTCGGCAACGGAACCGCGCTGTGCGTTCCGGGCAACCATGACGTCAAGCTCATGAAGAAGCTGCGCGGACGCGATGTCAGGCTCAGCCATGGCCTGGCAGAGACGATGCAGCAACTCGAAGCGGAACCGATCGAGTTTCGCAAGACCGCGGCGGACTTCATTTACAGCCTGGTCAGCCATTACCTGCTCGACGACGGCAAGCTGGTCGTCGCCCACGCGGGACTCAAGCAGAGCCTGCAGGGCCGCGCCTCCGGGGCCGTGCGTGATTTTGCTCTGTACGGCGAGACCACCGGCGAAACGGACGACTATGGCCTTCCCGTGCGCTACGACTGGGCCAGCGAGTACCGTGGCGACGCCATGGTGGTCTATGGCCACGTCCCGGTCCCCGAGCCGGAATGGGTGAATCGCACGATCTGCGTCGATACCGGCTGCGTGTTCGGCGGCAAGCTCACCGCACTGCGCTACCCCGAGCGCGAACTCGTTTCGGTGCCCGCCGCCAGGATGTACTACGAGCCCGTTCGACCGCTGACCAAACCCGTCGACACCGCACCGGCCCGCGATGGCATGGTGCTGGACATCGAGGACGTGCTCGGCAAGCGCATCCTGACGCCACGCCTGGGTCGCAGCGTCACCATCCGTGAAGAGAACGCGCGCGCCGCGCTGGAAGTGATGAGCCGGTTCGCCGTGGATCCGCGCTGGCTCATCTACTTGCCGCCGACGATGGCACCGCCCGCCACTGCCGTCGATGGTGACCTGCTCGAGCGCCCGAAAGAGGCGTTCGACTACTTCCGCACAGAGGGCGTCCTGCAGCTGGTGTGCGAAGAAAAGCACATGGGCTCGCGCGCCGTCGTCGTGCTGTGCCGGAGCGAAGAGATCGCTTCCGCCCGATTCGGCATCCGCGGCGATGGTCGTGGCGTCATCCATACCCGCACCGGACGTCGCTTCTTCCAGGACACGGCCGTCGAATCCGTCCTGCTCGATCGCCTCGACCGCGCGATGGCATCCGCCGGCCTGTGGGACGAACTGGCGACCGACTGGATCGCGCTCGATGCGGAATTGCTGCCATGGTCGGCGAAGGCGGAAGATCTGCTGCGCAAGCAGTACGCGCCGACGGGAACGGCCGGTCTCGCTTCGCAACGCGCCAGTCGCGCGTGGGTAGCGGCGGCGCGCGAACGTGGCGTTCCGATCGATGACTTCGCGAGCAAGCTCGAACAACGCCACGCCACGCTCGAACGCTATGTCGATGAATACCGCCGCTATTGCTGGACGGTCACCAGCACCGACGACTTGCGCCTGGCGCCGTTCCACGTGCTCGCATATGAAGGCCATGCCACCCTGCAGCAGAATCACCGTTGGCACCTGGCGCTGATCGACCGTCTGCATGCCGCCGACCCGGCCTTCTTCCGCCAGACCCGGCGTCGTCATGTCGACCTGTCGGACCCGCAAAGCGAACTTGCCGCCAGCCAATGGTGGGAAACCATTACCGCAGGCGAAAGCGAAGGCATGGTCATCAAACCGGCCGAGGGACTGGCGACGGGTCGCAAGGGCGGCTTGATCCAGCCCGCGATCAAATGCCGCGGACGCGATTACCTGCGCATCATCTACGGTCCGACCTATACCGAACCGGAAAACCTCGCGCGCTTGCGTCAACGGAGTCTCGGCGCAAAGCGCGCGCTGGCGTTGCGTGAGTTCGCGCTGGGACACGAGGCGCTGCATCGATTCGTCGAGCGCGAACCGTTGTACCGCGTGCACGAGTGCGTATTCGGTGTACTGGCGCTGGAGAGCGAGGCGATCGACCCGCGGCTCTAGGCATGTAACACGTCAGGCGACGTAGCGCCCGCCTCAATTACTCGTCGTCAGCGTCCCGCACGTGCCGCGCCCTCGAGCGCGCCGCGCCTCCCCGGTGCGGCGATCAACGTCGCGCGATACGCCTGCAGCGCCTGCTTCGGCTGTTTCGATTCCAGCAGCACGTCGCCGAGCTGCTCGCGCGCGGGAATCACGGGGCCGGGCGTCACCGGCAATTTCTCGAGGCGGTCTTCTTCGTCCGCGGCTTGCGTCATCTGCGCGATCGCGTCGTCGTTGCGCGCGTTCGCCAACCGTTGCCACGCAACGGCTTCCTTGCCGAGCACGTCGACCTGGGTGGCCCAGTAGGTGTTGCCGTCGCCCTGCAGCTTGAGGCGGCATTGCTCGATGCGTGCGATGTCCGCATCGGCGGCTTGCGCGCGACCGGCGCGCGCGTTCGCTACGGCGCGCGCCCAGTAGACGATCGCGGCGACGTGCGGGACGGAGTCGGGCAACGGTTCCAGCTTCGCGGCAGCGTCCCAGTCGCGCGTCTCCATCGCGAGTCGGACCGGCATCGCGGTCGCGGCATAGGCGACCTTGAAATCCGAACCATGCAATGCCCCCATGCCGCGCAGCGCGTCCACCACGCGTTCGGCATCGGCCTTGCGTCCCTGCTGCAGGTTCGCATACACGAGGTAGTCCATCGCGTGCAGTTCCTCGCCGACATCGCCCTCGGCGTGGGCGGCGGCACGCGCGGCGGTGTTCGACGTGATCGAATCGTCCCACAGGCCGAGCCGCGTGAAGATGTGCGAAGGCATGTGCAGCGCATGCGGGGCGGACGGCGCGATCTTCGAATACGCGCGCGCGGCAGCGAGACCGCGCGACGCGAGCTCCGCGCTGTCGTAGGCATGGATGAGGTAGTGCGCGACACCGGGGTGGTCCGGGTACGCGCGCCAGATCGGCTCGAGGATCGCCGCGGCGCGTTTCTGGTTCGCGTGCGTCCTGTCGTCGGGCGGCGCGATCGCGAGCAAGGCCAGTGCATGGAACACCTGCACCTCGATGTCCTTCGGGTTGCTGCGCGCAGCCTGCGCCATCGCGACCTCGTAGGCCTTCGCACGAGCCGGTGGCGGCAGGTGTTCGAAATCGTGGTAGTACGCCGCCGCGGCGGCGATGAATTGCTTCTCGCGCGCGGTATGTGCGTCGAGTTGCATCGCCTGGGCGATTTCCGCCTGGCCCTTGGCGAGGTCGGCCGGGCCCGGCGGACTCCACAACGGATGGAAGTACGACATCGCCGCGCCCCAGTGCGCCATCGCGCAGGTCGGATCGGCGGCAGCGACGTTCCGGAAAGCCTCTTCGGCCGCGGTGTACGCGAACGAATGCAGCAGTGCGACCGCACGCTCGAAATCGCGCGCGACAGCGGGCGCACAACTGGTGGCGAACACGACGGTGCCGAGCTTCAGCGGCGGCGGGTGCGAATGGGTTTCGTCGGCCTGCGCGGGCACGGCGCACATCAGCGCGCCAACGAGCAACGTGGAGAATCCCGTCTTCATCCTAGGCTCCCGGGTCGCGATCCGCCCGCATCTTAGGCGCAGGAACGGCTCGATCCAAGCGGCCAGATCGCGCCCGAAGCCGATCCGACGCGCGCCCGCGCGGCGTCGCGCCGGGTCGAGCCGCGCGGACGCACGCCGGAGCGTGCGTCCGCCCCGATCACGCGAGGTCGAAGCGGTCGAGGTTCATCACCTTGTTCCACGCGGCGATGAAATCGTCGACGAAGACCGCTTGCGCATCATCCGATGCATAGACTTCGGAAAGCGCGCGCAGCTGCGCATTGGAACCGAAGACGAGGTCGACGATGGTCGCGGTCCATCGACGCTCGCCGCTGCTGCGGTCGCGCCCCTCGAACACGTTCGGATCCTTCTCCGAGCGCTGCCATGCGGTGCGCATGTCGAGCAGGTTCACGAAGAAGTCGTTCGTCAGCGTGCCCGGTCGCTGCGTGAACACGCCGTGTTGCCGATGACCGGTGTTCACGTCCAGCACGCGCAGGCCGCCGACCAGCACGGTCATTTCCGGAGCGGTCAGCGTCAGCAGGTTCGCCTTGTCCAGCAGCAGCGCCGCGGTGGAGTCCTCGAAGCCCTTGCGCACGTCGTTGCGGAAACCATCCGCGAGCGGCTCGAGCACGGCGAAGGACTCGACGTCGGTCTGTTCCGGCGTCGCATCCATGCGTCCCGGCGAGAACGGCACGACGACTTCATGGCCCGCCTTCTTCGCGGCGGATTCGATCGCTGCGCATCCGCCGAGCACGATGAGGTCGGCGAGCGAGACCGCCTTGCCGCCGGATTGCTTCGCGTTGAACGCATTGCGGATGCCTTCCAGCGTCGCGAGGATCTTCGCGAGCTCGGCGGGCTGGTTGATCGCCCAGTCCTTCTGCGGAGCGAGCCGGATGCGCGCGCCGTTGGCGCCGCCGCGCTTGTCGCTGCCGCGGAACGTCGACGCCGACGCCCACGCCGTCGCCACCAGCTGCGCGACAGACAGACCCGAAGCGAGCAGCGCGGACTTGAGCGCGGCGATGTCGTTCGCGTCGACGAGCTTGTGGTCCAGCGCCGGAATCGGGTCCTGCCAGATCAGCGTCTCCTTCGGCACGAGCGGACCGAGATAGCGCGCGATCGGCCCCATGTCGCGGTGGGTCAGCTTGAACCACGCGCGCGCGAACGCATCAGCGAATTCCCGCGGGTTCGCCATGTAGCGCCGCGAGATCTTCTCGTACGCAGGGTCCATGCGCAGGGCGAGATCGGCGGTCGTCATCATCGGCGCGTGGCGCTTGTGCGGATCGTGCGCATCGGGCACCGCGTCGGCCGCGGCATTGCCCTTCGGCTTCCACTGGTGCGCGCCGGCGGGACTCTTCGTCAGCTCCCACTCGTGACCGAACAGCGTCTCGAAGTAGCCGTTGTCCCACTGCGTCGGATGCGGCGTCCACGCGCCCTCGATGCCACTCGTGATCGCGTGTGCTCCGTGGCCGCTGCCGAAGCTGTTCTTCCAGCCGAGGCCGAGTTCTTCGATGTTCGCGCCTTCCGGTTCGGCACCGACGTGCTTGACGTCGCCGGCGCCGTGGCACTTGCCGAACGTGTGGCCGCCGGCGACGAGCGCGACCGTCTCCTCGTCGTTCATCGCCATGCGCGCGAACGTCTCGCGGATGTCGCGCGCAGAGCCGAGCGGATCGGGCTTGCCGTTCGGGCCTTCCGGGTTCACGTAGATGAGGCCCATCTGCACCGCGGCGAGCGGATTGGCGAGTTCGCGCTCACCGCTGTAGCGCTCGTCACCGAGCCAGGTCGCTTCCGGACCCCAGTCGGTCTTCTGCGGCTCCCAGATGTCGGCGCGACCGCCGCCGAAACCGAAGGTCTTCAATCCCATCGAGTCGAGCGCGACGTTGCCGGCGAGGATCATGAGGTCGGCCCAGGACAACTTGCGACCGTATTTCCGCTTGATCGGCCACAGCAGGCGGCGCGCCTTGTCGAGGTTGCCGTTGTCCGGCCAGCTGTTGAGCGGCGCGAAACGCTGCTCGCCCGCACCGGCGCCGCCACGCCCGTCGGCGACGCGGTAGGTGCCTGCACTGTGCCAGGCCATGCGGATGAACAGCGGACCGTAGTGGCCGTAGTCCGCCGGCCACCAGTCCTGCGAGTCGGTCATCAACGCATGCAGGTCCCTGATCACGGCGTCGAGGTCGAGCGTTTTGAATTCCGCGGCATAGTCGAAGTCCTCGACCATCGGGTCGGACAACGCCGAATGCTGGTGCAGGACGCTCAGGTCCAACTGGTTGGGCCACCACTGCACGTTCGTCTGCGTCTTGCGCGCCCCGCTCGAGAACGGGCATTTCGATTCGGTCGACATGGTCTGCTCCTGCGCGAATGGACGGTCCGGCCAGCATCGCGCATCCGCGCCGACGGATGAAATCGTTTGTCGCGATCGTATCGATTGACGCCCTGTATCGCGGGTGCAGGCAGCGAGCGCGCAGCGTGGCAACCGTCGTGCCAGCCTCATCTCGCGACGACGCACGCTGCGTCGACGTCGACCATCCCACTCACGCGCGGTGGTACGGATGCCCGCCGATGATCGACACCGCGCGATAGAGCTGTTCGGCGACGATGAGGCGCACGAGCATGTGCGGCAGGGTCAGCGGACCGAGCGACCACGCCTGGTCCGCGCGCGCGAGCACGTCGGGTGCATGTCCGTCGGGGCCGCCGATGACGATCGCGAGATCGCGCCCGCCCATGCGCCACGCGGCGAGCTGTTCGGCGAGTTGTTCGCTCGACCAGAGCTTGCCGCGACCGTCGAGGGCGACGACATTGGCGTCTTTCGGCAACGCGGCAAGCACGGCGGCGCCTTCGTCGGCGATCGCGCGTTGCGGATCGCGGCCCTTGCCGCGGTTGCCGAGCGCGATTTCGGCAAGGTCGAGCGGAAGCTCGCGCGAGAGGCGCTTCCTGTATTCGGCGAAGCCGTTGGCGACCCAGGCGGGCATGCGTTCGCCGACGGAGACGAGGCGGGTTTTCATGGATGCGTTCGTTCCACTCAGCGAGTCGGGACTTCGCGCTGCCGACGATCGACACCATCCCCACCCAACCTCGGGTTTCCTGCCCGAGAGCGCGGCCTGCACATCCTCGTGCAGGCGTTCGCCGGCGCGCGGCATGCCGCGCGAAATCCCGGCCCACCCCTCGAGGGGGAGGGCTTCAAGGCCTAGCCGGCGAGCATCTCCGGTTGGCTGTCGCCGACCGTCCACAGGCGTTCGAGGCCGTAGAACTCGCGCGTGCGCGGCAGCATCACGTGCACGATGACGTCGCCGAGGTCGACCAGCACCCATTCGGCTTCGCGCTGGCCTTCGACGCCGATCGGCGGATTGCCGGCGTGCTTCGCCTTCTTCACGACTTCGTCGGCGATCGACTTCACGTGACGCGACGAGGTGCCGCTGGCGATGACCATGAGGTCGGTGACACCGCTCTTGCCGCGCACGTCGATCTCGGAGACGTCCTTCGCCTTGAGGTCGTCGAGTGCGTCGAGCACGATCTTGCGCAGGCGTGCCGCGGCGTCGAGCATCTTGGCGACCTTCGGCTTGCCCGCGGCCTTCGCGGGACCCGCCTGGGCGGTGGCCTTGCCGCTGCGTGGCAGCTTCGACGCCGGCGCGCGCTTGCCTGCCGCGGCCTTCATCGGCGGCGACTTCTTCGCGGGCGCTTTCTTCGCGGGTCCCTTCGAGGCCGGGGCCTTCTTCGCCGGTGCCTTGGCGGCGGCGGTCTTGCTGCGGGATGCAGGGGCCTTGGCGGCCTTCGGGTTTGCAGCTTTGCGCGGCTTTGCGCGCGATGCAGACGTAGCCAAGTGGAAGCGACCTCTTCGAATTCGGAGCGCCACTGGCGGCGCGGCCGCAGTATAGGCGCAATCGGCACCGGCCGCGCCGGGCACGGACGGCGGGGCCGCAGGGCACCATGCTATAAGCCGGGTCATGCAGCCCGAGGAAACCACCGCGCTCCTGCTCGACCGCGCCCGCGGCGGGGACGAGGGCGCGCGCGACCGTCTGGCCGCACGCTACCTGCCGATGCTGCGCCGCTGGGCGCACGGGCGCCTGCCGCCGTCGACGCGCGACCTCACCGATACCGACGACCTTGTTCAGGTCACCCTCTTTCGCGTGTTGAAGCAAATAGGGCGGTTCGAGTATGGCGGCGCGGGCAGTTTCCTGGCCTACCTGCGCAGCACGCTGCTGAACCTCCTGCGCAACGAGATCCGTCGCGTTGCGCGGCGCGGCGAGAGCCTCGAATTGGACGAGGCGCTGGTCGAGGACGAAACGGCTTCGCCGCTCGAACAGGCGATCGGGCGCGAACGCCTCGAACGCTACGAGGCCGCGCTGGAGGCCCTGCCCGCGCGAGCGCGCGAGCTGGTCATCATGCGGCTGGAGTTCGACATGACATACGACGACATCGCCAGTGAAGTGCAGTCGACGCCCGACGCGGTGCGCATGGCGATCCGCCGCGCGGTCGAGGCGCTGACCCACGCACTCGGAGAACGCGCGTGAGCGGCGCGCAGGACACGCGCGACGACCTGGTCGAACGCCTGCTCGACGGCCGCCCGATCGACTGGAGCAACGCGACATCGAGCGACGCCGCGCTGCTGGATGCGCTGCACACGCTGGAGCAGGTGCGCACGGCGTACCAGCGCATCGGCGCGACGTCGGCGCCGCGCGCGCCGGTGCTGTTCCAGTGGGGACCGTTGGCGGTGCACGAGAAGATCGGCAGCGGCGCCAGCGCCGATGTCTACAAGGCCTGGGATGCCGGACTCGCGACACCGGTCGCACTCAAGCTGCTGCGCCCGGAAGCCGCGGCGGCCGGCCTGCGCAGCGACGAGTTCCTGCGCGAAGGGCGCCTGCTCGCGCGCATCAGCCAGCGCAACGTGCTGCGCGTGTACGGCGCGGCCGTACACGACGGCCGGCCTGGACTATGGAACGAATGGATCGAGGGTCGTGCGCTCGACGCGATCGTCGAGGCCGATGGTCCGTTCGCGGGCGCCGAGGCGGTGCATGTCGGCATCGAACTGTGTGCGGCGCTCGCCGCGATTCATGCCGCGGGCCTCGTGCACGGCGACGTCAAGGCCAGCAACGTGCTGCGCGAGCGCGGCGGGCGCATCGTGCTCGCCGACCTCGGCGCCGCCGGTGCGCCGGATACGCTCAACGCGTCCTTGCGCACGCAGGCGACACCGACCTACCTGTCGCCGCAATCGCGCGACGGCGCGCCACGCGCGGCGGCGGACGATCTCTATGCACTCGGCGTGTTGCTGCATTTCCTGTCGACCGGTGTCTATCCGCAGAACGGACGCAGCCTGCGCGAACTCAAGCCGACGATCGATGCGCGCGTGGCCGCGACGATCACGCGAGCGCTGTCGCCCGATCCGCGGCACCGCTACGCGAACGCGCATGCATTCGGTGACGCGCTGCTCGCGACGCAGCGCGACGCGCGAACGGTATCGAAGCGCGGCGGCCATCGCGCACCGCTCGCGCTCGCCGCGATCCTGCTCGCGGCGGTGCTCGCGGGCGGAGCGTGGTGGACGTCGCGCGCGACCGGCTGGCAGCAGCAGGTCGAACTCTCGCGTCGCACCGACGCGGGCAGCGAACGGCTGAGCGACGGCGGCGAACTGCGGCTCGGCGACCGTATCGGCCTGCTGCTTTCCTCCAACCGGCAGACCTGGGCCTACGTCCTGAATGAAGACGAGGCCGGCACGCTGCACGTGCTGTTCCCGCTGGCGAGCCTCGCCCAGGCCAATCCCCTGCCCGCGCAGGTCGAAACCCGCCTGCCGGGCCAGCAGGGCGACCGCGCGCTGTCGTGGGAGGTGTCGAGCAGCGGTGGCCGCGAGGAGTTCCTCGTGATCCTCGCCGACCGCCCGCTGCATGCGCTCGAGCAACGGCTCGCCGGCTACGCCGCGGCGACGCCCGAGGCAGCGCAACGCGGAGTCGGGCGCATCAGCGGCGAAGCGCTCGCGAACGTGCGCGTGCAGGGCCGGCAACTCAATGCGCTGTTGTCCGAGTCATCCGCCGAACTCGCCGACACGCGCCACGTGCGCGTGCTGGCCTACCACTTCGATACGCCCGCCCCGCGCTGACGCGCGTGTTCGGATCGATGTCCCGCGGTGTTCCGTTGGAGGAATACCGCGGGAACCATCGCCATGCCACGCTCGCTCGCATTACCCCTGATCCTGCTGCTGCCGGCTGCGACACATGCCGCGACCTGCACGTGGAACACGCCGTCGGGCAACTGGAGCCTTGCGTCGAACTGGAGCGGCTGCGCCGATGCAGCCGGGCCATCGACGCGCGCGCCGGGCGGCACCGACATCGCAGTGCTCGTCAATGGCACGGCGAACCTCGACGTCTCGCCGACCGTCGCCGAGTTCGAGCTCGGCAACAACGGCCTGCTGTCGGTCGTCGGGCCCACGAAGACGTTCGACGTGACCTCGAAGCTGCGCTTCGCCGGCGGCCACGCGACGACCGTCCTCGGCAGCAACCAGCTGCTGCTCTACCTGCATGCGGGCGGCACCGGCTCGCTGCTCGCGCCGACCACGCTCGAGAACGCGGTGTTCTTCGAGAATTCCGGCACATTGACGCTGGGCTCGGCAAGCGGCGTCGCGCTGACCCTGCTCGTCGCGAGCGAAGTGCGCAACATGCCGGGCGCGACGGCCACGCTCGCGGGCGGCAATTCGCGCCTGGATCTCGACGGCAGCAGCCAGCTGGTCAACAACGCGGGCGCGACGCTCACGATCAGCGGCAATGCCCTGATCGGTCGCGCAACGCCGGCAGCGAACGGCGCGATCCTGCAAAACCTCGGCACGATGGTCTTCAACGGCCCAGGCACGCTGAACATGCCGCTCGGCGGCAGTTTCTCGTCCTTCATGCAATACGGCGACTTCACGGTCAACGGCGCGACGGTCCTTTGCAGCCAGACGGCAACCGACAAGTGCCTGTTCCGCTCACCGAACGGCGCGCCGAGCGGCTCGATCACCCGGCTCAACAATGCGACGCTGCAACTCGGCGGTGCCGCCACCGTTTTCACCCTCAGCGACGGCTCGTCGCTGAGCGGCACCGGCACCGTCGACGCATCGATCCAGTTGCGCGGGAAGATCGCGCCGGGCGCGCTCGCCGGCGTGCCGTACGGGACCCTCGTCGTGAGCGGCGCGGTGACCGTGCAGGAGACGGCCATCGTGGACCTCGATCTCGGCGGCAGCGCGAGCGGCAGCTACGACCGCATCCAGGTCGGCACGAGCGTGAGCGCGGGCTTCCCGACCAGCTTCGATGGCCAGGGACGCCTCGTGCTTCGCCTCGTCAACGGATACGCACCACCGCTGAACGCCGTGGTGCCCGTGATGACCTATGCAAGCGTGGCCGCGGGTGCGAGCTTCCATCGCATCGACGCCAACTACGCACTCGACTATGCCGCGCGCTTCGCGCCGACCGCACTCGAGGTGTTTCCGGCACCGCGCATCACGATCGACGACGTGAGCCTCGTCGAAGGCGCGACGGGCACGACACCGATGGGTTTCAGCATCCGCCTGTCGCAACCGACCACGCAGGCCGTAACGGTCGAGGTGCGCAACCGCGACGGCACGGCGGTCACCGGTCTTTCGCCGTCCGGCGACTACCTGCTCCCGTCCGACTACGTGTTCACGTTCGCGCCGGGCGAAGTGCTGAAAACGCAGGTCTATCCGGTCAACGGCGATGGCGTCGTCGAGGGCGACGAATCATTCGCAGTGGACCTGTATCGCAACAAGGTGGCCAACGCGGCGATCGGCAACGGCGTGCCCGGCAGCCCGACCGCGACCGGCACGATCCTGACCGACGAACTCGCACCGGGCACGCGCTTCGTGCTGGTCGGCAAGGACAACGGAACCACCGGCAGGAAGATCCGTCGCTACACGACCGGCGGCACCTACATCGACGACTGGGACGATCGCATGCCGAACGCGTTTGGCGACATCGTCACGGGCATGTGCTTCGCACCGGACGGAAACGTGCTCGCGACACGCTTCGCCTGGCCCGGACCGATCCTGTACAGCCGTTTCGGCGCGATCCTCGACGAAGAGTTCGCCCGGCATCCGCTCGGCAACGCGAATTTCAGCAATCACGAATCGTGCGTGTTCGATCACGCCGGCAACGTCTACATCGGGCAAGCCGGCGGGTCGAGCTCGCCGGACGACCAGGTACCGGTGCTGAAATTCGATCGCTACGGCACGCGCCTCGACACCCTCGTGCTGCCGACCGGCACACGCGGCACCGACTGGATCGATCTCTCCGGCGATGGCTGCACGCTCTACTACACGTCGGAAGACACCTCGATCCGCCGCTACAACGTCTGCACGCACGCGGTGCTGCCGATGTTCGCGACCGGCCTCACGCCACCGTACTGCTACGCGCTGCGCCTGCGCCCGAACCGCGAGGTGCTAGTCGCGTGCCAGGAAGCCGTGCATCGCCTGAGTCCACTTGGCGTGAACCTGCACACCTACACGCGCACGAGCATCGGCGAGACCGATGCGAGCGGCCTGTTCGCGATGAACCTCGATCCCGACGGCACCTCGTTCTGGACCGCGGGCGCCAACAGCGGCAACGTCTACCACGTCGACATCGCCAGCGGGGCGGTGCTCGGCAGCTTCAACAGCGGCCAGGGAGGCGTCGCGGGCCTCGCCGTCTACGACGAGCTGCACGACGACGTGATCTTCCAGGACGGCTTCGATCCGCCGCCTGCGCTGGTGCCGATCGTC
>Ga0105239_10001678_pt1 | contig 29208 bp, 20 predicted proteins | sample KBSC44metaG_FD_92761 | JGI IMG/M metagenome (GOLD analysis project Ga0105239, IMG submission 92761) | Corn rhizosphere microbial communities from Kellogg Biological Station, Michigan, USA - KBS C4-4 metaG | ecosystem: Host-associated > Plants > Roots > Rhizosphere > Soil | place: Michigan, USA...
CGCAGCTACGGTTGTGGCTGAAAATACAGTAGTACCGGGCAATCTGTCTATAAGTAGCGCAGGCACCATTACCTGCCTGGTAAGTAGTATTACTATTTCAGGAAGCTCGTCTACCTCCGGCGTGAATTATAGCTGGGTAGGCCCGAACGGATATACTGCTTCTTCTTCATCAGCAACCATTATGCATGGCGGTTCATATACTTTAACGGCTACCGACCCTGTCAACGGCTGTAATGCAACGAAGTCAACTACGGTTGCAGAAAATACAGCAGTGCCTGCGGCGACTATTAGTAGTACAAGCCCGTTAAGCTGTACGAACCAAACTGTTACCTTAACTGCGAATAGCCCCATCGCGAATGCCAGTTATTTATGGATAGGCCCCGATGATTTTATAGATGTGGTACCTGTTACTACTGTTACTGAAGCAGGTTCTTATGTTTTAACGGTTACTGATCCGGGGAATGGATGTACCAATACGCTGACTACTGATGTAACCGGAGATCCGAATTGTGCGGCAAGAAAAGTTACGGGTAGCACATCGAATACATCTACCGCTACAGTGGTAACGACCTTTACGCATAGTGCTTATCCAAACCCTGTAACTGCCAATGGAGTAATACAGTTCATTTCTCCATTAAGCACTACGGTAAGCGTAGGTATTTACAATACGCTGGGCGCTTGTGAAAAAGTGTTATTCAAAGGAACGGCAACAGCCAACCAGCAGTATAAGCTTTCTGTTCCTGCCGATCAGTTACGTTCAGGAGCATATTATTATATTATAAATACAAATGGCAAAGTGTATACGGGTAAGTTGGTTATTGTGAAGTAGCCAAAGATGTCATATTTCATATTTATACAAAGGCTGTCACAAATGAGACAGCCTTTGTAATTCATGAAAACCTGAATGATACTGAAGGACACATATTCAAATTCTCAAATTATCATTACCTGAAAAGCACTGCTAAAGGAATAACCTCAAAATATATGTGTTAGCGCAGAAAGTTTATTATTACTTTGCGCGCCTTCAATAACCTGCCGTTATAAAGCGATAGCCCTACGCCAGATTTTTCCAGGAGAACTGTAATTATCATTTCACCAAACACTAGCACCTAAACAAAGGTGTGTATACCTGTTGCGTGTGCATCAGCGGCACAGGCATGCCCCTACACCCGTGAACAAATACCATAGATATGCAAAGACGACTACTTACATCTTTTACCCTTTTGTTATTTTTCTTTTTACTAAGTAATTATTTATCCGCTACACCTGAATGTCCTATTGTTACCGGCTCTTTTCAACTGGCCAATGGAACTACTTCAGATAATTCAGCAACAGGATGGTCTTTAGACGCATCACATGTGACCTCTGGCGGTTATTTCGCCGTTAAATCAAACCGAATAATGGCGCAGACCCTGGGAGGCGAAGGCGTGTGGACTTCAAAGGTATTTTCTACGGCAGGATATTCCGGTTTTCAGGCGGCCATAAAGATCACGGCCGAAGGCCAGGAAGATAATACCGAATATGTAAAAATCTATTATAAAATAGATGGCGGCCCCTTAACGTTGCTCGATCAACGCACCGGCAACTGGGGTACCATTGATTTTACTTCACCTGCACTTAACGGAAACAGCATTCAACTGGTTGTAAAATTGTATAACTATAACCACGGTACACAAGCCTCGAAGTATTATATTGAGCAATACAGGGTGTTTAAAGATAAAGGCCCCTGCGCGGTATCATCAGGCATTACCGTTACCGGTACCGGAGGTGTGCTTACCTGCAATAATTCCTCCATTGGATTGACTGCTTCCGCTACAGGCTCAGGCACTACCACCTGGAGCTGGACCGGACCGAATAGCTTTACTTCAACTGCTCAAAACCCTACAGTTTCTACAGCAGGTACTTATAATGTAACTGCTACCAACAGTTCAGGTTCTGGCTCAACCAGCGTTACCGTTACCGAGGATAAAACGCCTCCAACGGTTACAGCAACAGGCGGTACGCTTACCTGTAGTGGTTCTGGCGTTACGCTTGGCGCTACTTCATCGGTAAGCGGTTCTACTTTTAGATGGACGGGCCCCAACGGCTTTACCAGCAACACACAAAATCCTACGGTAAGTACGGCAGGTACGTATACAGTTACTGTTACCAATCCCAATAATGGTTGTACTGCATCGCAATCTGTAACAGTATCAGCAAGCACAGCAACGACTACTATCTGGCTGGAAGATTTTACCGGTCTGGCTAATGGCACTACTTCTGATAATGGGGCCACAGCGTGGACCTCTTCAACGAGCGGTACGGGTACTTATTCTGTACAAAACGGTGAGTTCAAAACATCTTTCGACGATCAAACCGAAGGGGTTTGGACTTCACAGGTAATAGATATCTCGTCTAAAACCAATGTTAATTTTTCGGTTGATCTGCGTAGTGACGTCGCTTCGGGCAACTCCTGGGAAACCGCCGATTACATTCGTGTATATTATAAACTGAACGGTGGAACCGCGGTACTGGCATATGAAGACCTGGCCGGCATTGGCAATTCTACTACGGGAATTGCATCCATGACATTTTCATCTGCCAACTTTAATGGCAGCACGCTGCAGATCATTATCAAAACGAATAACTCCGGCTCAACCGAACGTTATTACTTTGATAACATTAAAGTATCAGGCACCAGCAGCAGCAACAGTACATTAAACATTACGCAAACAGGATCGGTAACCTGTGCATCTACAGCCCAGTTGCAGGCGACTGCCAGCAGCACTGTGAGCTCATGGGCATGGACAGGCCCCAATAGTTTTACCTCTACTGCCCAAAACCCGGTAGTGAGCGCCGGTGGTCAGTATTCAGTAACAGCTACATTATCCACCGGATGTACTGTGTCGGGCGTTATAACCGTTCCGGAAAATAAAACAGCGCCTGATATTACAACCACGGGAGGAAATATAGCCTGTGCATCGGGCATTGCGATCAATGCAAATTCCTCGGTGAGCGGCGCTACTTATAGCTGGACCGGTCCGAACAATTTTACCAGCAGCTCAAAAAATCCTACGGTAACCGTTGCAGGAACTTACACAGCTACAGTAACCAACCCTGCCAATGGCTGTACTGCGTCGCAATCTGTAACAGTAACAGCTGCAACAGCTACTATCTGGCTGGAAGATTTTACCGGACTGGCTAATGGCACTACTTCTGATAATGGCGCTACGGCGTGGACCTCTTCCACCAGTGGTACCGGTACTTATTCCGTACAAAATGGCGAGTTCAAAACTTCTTTCAACGAACAAAGCGAAGGGGTTTGGACTTCACAGGTAATAGATATTTCATCTAAAACCAATGTTAATTTTTCGGTTGACCTGCGTAGTGAAGTTCTCTCGGGCAAGTCGCTGGAAACCGATGATTATGTTCGTGTATATTATAAATTGAACGGAGGAGCCGCCGTGCTGGCATATGAAGACCTGGCCGGCATTGGCAATTCTACTACGGGAACGGCATCCACTACTTTCAATTCAACAACGCTCAGTGGCAGCACGCTGCAGATCATTATTAAAACGAATGATTCTGATTCCAGTGAACGTTATTACTTTGATAACATTAAAGTATCAGGTACCGGCACGTCAAATGCAGTAGCTACTGCTACCCCTATTACATGTACCAATGCTACGGCAACGCTCAATGGCAGTTATTCTGCCTCAGGTGTAAGCTGGAGGTGGACAGGGCCGAATAACTTTAGCTCTACGGCTCAAAACCCAACAACAACTGTAGCCGGTATATATACGCTTACAGTAACCGATCCTTCTACAGGTTGTACAGGTACCGATACGGCCCTTGTTGTGGTGAATACAACAGCACCGGGCGCTGCTATTGCTGTTACCGGAGCTATAACCTGTAATACGGCCTCTGCCGATACGCTTGCCGCCAGTTCTTCTACAGCAGGAGTTACTTATAGCTGGACGGGACCGAATAACTTCACTTCTACCCAGCAAAAGCCGGTAGTTACTACAACCGGTACGTATAATTTAACGGTTACCAACCCAGCCAATGGTTGTACCAGCACAGCAAATACCACTGTTACGCAAAGCAATACATTCAGAGGTACGCAATGGCTTGAAGATTTCACGCTGCCTAATGGCACCATGAATGATGCCGGTACTACCAGCTGGTCGGTTTCCTATAATCCCTCTACTACCCTGTTCTCAGTACTGAACAACGAGTTCAGGATTAGCAACAGCAGCACTACGGGTGAAGGCGTTTGGACATCGGGTGTTATAGATATCAGCGGTAAAACCAATGTGGCTATCTCTGCCGGTATCAGAAGCTCCGTTACAGGAAGCGCTGTAATGAACACCACCGGCGAATTTGCCGATTATCTGAGGTTCTATTACAAACTGAACAATGGCGCTGAAGTACTGTTTGCCGAAAATCTGGGCGCTGTTAATAACCACAGCACCACACCTACTATGCTCTCTGTAGCCGGCTTAAGCGGAAACAGTTTACAGATCGTAGTACGCGCCAGAGCAACAGGCAATGATGAGTTCTATTATTTCGATAATGTGCAGGTAGTTTCAACCGGCACGGCCAATATTGGAGCGACTGCAACAGGCGGTACTATCAATTGTGCTAATAATTCAGTTACATTAGCAGGAGGCTCTTCGGCATCCGGTGTAAACTATGCATGGAGCGGACCAAATGGTTATACATCTTCTGTTCAGAACCCTGTAGTTACCGCAGCCGGTAATTATACATTAACGGTAACATTAGGAAGCTGTACCGGTACTGCAGCTGCTACCGTAATTGCTGATACAGCACGCCCTGATATCAGAGCAAGCGCTACGCCAATACAGCTTACCTGTGTGGCCACTAACGCAACTTTAAACGGAAGTTCATCGACAACAGGTGTTACTTATAGCTGGAGCGGCGCTAATGGTGTAGTTGCCACTACGCCTAATGCATCTACCGGTACGCCGGGAACCTATACTTTAACTATTACCAATCCGGCCAATAGCTGTACTTCTTCACGTCAGGTGGTAGTAACACAAAATGTAACACCGCCAACAGGAATAACAGCATCCAATTCAGGAACGGTAACATGTACCCATCCGGTAATAAGTATTAACGGAACAGTGACAGCATCCGGCTTAACCTATAGCTGGACAGGACCGAACGCTTTTACATCATCTGCGTTAAACACTACCGTAACAAAAGGAGGAACATATACGCTTACGGCCACCGATCCCACCAATGGATGTACTGTAAGCGCCACTACTGTTGTGCCTGAAAACACAGCAGCGCCAGGTCAAATTTCTATCAATACCGCAGGTACCATCACCTGCCTAAACACGAGTGTTTCTATTTCGGGAAGTTCATCAACAACAGGCGTTACCTATGCCTGGACAGGACCGAACGGATACAGCTCTACTTCGCCTTCAATAACTGTTACGCATGGTGGTTCGTATACTTTAACGGCTACCAGCCCCGACAATGGTTGTAAATCAAGTAACTCAACTACGGTAGTGGACAATTCAGCACCACCGGCAGCAACCATCACTAATACCAGTCCTTTGAGTTGCAGGAACCCGACCGTTACTTTAACTGCCACGAGCCCTGTTGCTAATGTTAGTTATTTATGGATAGGGCCCGATGACTTCCTGGATGTGGTGCCTGTTACTACAGTTACTGAAGCAGGTACGTACATTTTAACTGTTTCAGATCCGGTCAGCGGATGTACCAACACCCTGACTACCGAAGTAACCGGAGACCCGAACAATTGCTCGGCAAGAAAGATTACCACTGGTGCTGCAGGTAATACAGCTGCAACCACCACAGCAGTAAGCAACTTTATATATAGTGCTTATCCCAACCCGGTAACTGCTAATGGAATAATACAATTCACTTCTCCATTAAGCACCACCGTAACTATAGGTATTTACAATACGCTCGGAGCCTGTGAAAAGGTGTTGTTCAAAGGAACAGCATCGGCTAATCAGCAGTACAAGCTTTCTGTGCCTGTTGATCAATTACATGCAGGGCCGTATTACTATATCATTAATACAAATGGTAAAGTATATAGCGGTAAACTGGTTGTTGTGAAGTAGGTTCTTCAACTTTCAGCATTTTACCTGTATAAAGGTTATAAAGCTGCCCCGTTTGGGGCAGCTTTTTCATTTTGCATAAGCCTAAGAATGCAGATAACTATTTATCGCTACATGTTTTATTGTACGAAATATCAATATAATACCTGAATAATTTTATATACTAATATGTAAATATTTAGATGGCAGTGTATATACATAATCAAAAAACATTAGTGTGTTTTACATGTTTATTTGTATTACTTTGGCTCGTTAATCACCCTAATTACCCAAGTACCCGTTAAAATCCGTACCGATGGAAAAACTTTACCGTTTTAACGGTATCGCATTATTATCACAATGCGTACCCTTTCAAGCCATTCTGTCTATTTTAATCTTTATTTTATTAACAACAACTGGTCAGGCGCAGGTAAATTCCTACGCCAAGGTAACTGCAATTGGTGTTAGCAGTGGCAAATCAGTATTAAGCATTAGCAACGTCAACCAGGCCTTTCACACATTTAATCCTGGTGAGCAGGTGCTGGTGATTCAAATGCAGGACAATGTTATAAGTGGCACCAGCAACAATAGTTCTTTCGGGTTGCTTACAGCTATTGGCAAGGCCGGGCAGTATGAAGAAGCTACTATTTCTACAATAGCTCCCTCTATGGCAGCGCCAACATCTATTACCCTTACAAAAACACTCACCAATACTTTTACTATTGGCAGCAACAGCAGTGTGCAGGTAGTGAGTTTTGCGAAACAGCTTACTTCCCCAAGCCTTACCGACTTTACTACCACAACCAATATTACGGCTGTGCCCTGGAATGGAAGTTTGGGCACAGGTGGTGTAGTAGCCTTTCAGGTTCCGGGAGTTTTAACTTTAAAGAACTCTATTTCGGCCGATGGACAGGGATTTGCCGGTGGCCCAAAATCGGCTAACTATGGAACTAGCAATTGCGAACCTACGGTATATATAACCAGCTCTACCAATTATGGTGGAAAAGGAGAAGGAATATATCTGATCAATACCACCTCAAATCCCACTTATGTTCGTGGACGCGCCAGAGTTGTAACAGGCGGCGGCGGCGGAAGTGCTTTAAGAGCAGGTGGGGCCGGCGGATCTAATTATTCAGCCGGTGGCGCCGGAGGCTCAGGAGGATTATACTTTGTTAACGACTGTACGGGTTCAGGAAACGTTTCAGGTGGACTAGGCGGAGTAGCCCTTAGTACTTATTCTGCCCTGGGTACCCGTATATTTATGGGTGGCGGTGGCGGCGGTGGAAATGGTAATAGCGGACAAACGGCCGGCGGCAATGGCGGCGGTATAATAATCATAAAAGCCGGAACTTTAACCACCAGTTGCTCATCATCTTCCATTACAATTTCTGCTAACGGAAACGACGCCGGCGATTCCGGCGATGATGGTGCAGGTGGCGCAGGCGCTGCTGGTACTATTCTGTTACAGGTGGGCACGTATAGTGTACCTGGAAGCTGTCGACTGAATATACAGGCCAATGGCGGCGATGGTGGCGGCTCCAACGGCTGGTTTAATATAGCCAGTGGCGGTGGCGGCGGCGGACAAGGCGCTGTACTTTTTTCAGGTACTTCTTTACCAACAACCAATATAACTACCACCACTACTCCGGGCAGCGGCGGACAGAATGGTGCGTTCTCCGGCACCAGCGCAAGTAATGCTTCAGGCAGCAATACGTCTGGGGTTATTGTGGGTATTGGTATGGTGTTGCCCGTTCAATTGGTTTATTTCGCAGTAGAAAATAAAAATAATAATGCCGTATTGAACTGGACGAGCGAAGATGAATCAAATGTTACCTACCGCGTTCAGCGCTCAACAGACGGTATTAATTTTATCACCATAGGTACAGTAACAGGAACCGGTGCAGGTAATTATTCCTTTACCGATCCCAATCCCGAAAGCGGAAGAAATTATTACCGTCTTGAAATAGCAGGTAATATAAGCTCCAAAACAAGCTTATCCTCTATAGTAACCTTTAACGTGTCGGATCTGGTGAAAGTGCTGACGGCCTATCCTAACCCGGCACACGATCATTTTTACATTCGTGTAAGCGGCAACAACAATAAAACCCATGTGGTAACTATAACTGATCTTACCGGTCAGCTTGTTTATACCACAAGCAGCAAGCCAGCCAACATCATTATCACTGTAACACCAAACAGACCTTTAAAACCGGGTTTATACATGTTTAAAGTAACTACCGACGGTAGTGAACAAAGCGGTAAGGTGATGATACAGTAGTAATAAACAGTTTATATGTTGATAGGTTAATAAGTTGATAAGTTATCTTATCCTCTTATTAACCTATTAACTTTTTAACCTATCAACTACAACACAGTTCGCTTTTGTACAATTTCAGGCTGCCGGCCTCCTGTAGCTTTGCTGCATCATCTGAAACAAATAATTCAAGAAGTATGAGACAGCATTCCATCATCACAGGTATACAGGTACTGGTAATTGTATTATTGTGCTATAGCTGTAATAATGCACAGTCTACATCACCCTCCGGCCTTGAAGAGGCGAAAAAGGCAATAGCCGAAAGCAACAGCATTTACTTTAAGGCTTTTCAAACGAACGATTCAAGCATCTTTATCAATCGATATGCAGAAGATTGCTGCATTATGCCGCCCGGAGCACCTGCTGAGTGCGGCCCTGATGCTGCCCTCCATTTTTTTAAGATCGCCTATAACGAAGTGGGTCTTAGAAATGGCAAATTCATTACCACACAGGTATATGGCGATGGAGAAACGTATGTAACAGAGGAAGGTTTGTGGGAGTCGTACGATGCAAATAATAAGCTGTTCGATAATGGTAAATTTCTTGTTCTCTGGAAGAAAACACCCAAAGGATGGAAGATGTTCCGCGATTCTTTCAGCAGTAACCGAAGCCCGAAGTAGGAAGGCGATGTCAGAAGTCGGATATGTGATGTGACACATCAAGCTTAATAAATAATAGCTACCATAAAAAAACAAAAAACCGGAAGGATAACCTTCCGGCTTTTGTAATCCAAAAAATAAACCTATAATCCTTCTCCATACCTGGCCACCCGGCCCAAAAGAACCAGGCACTACGCCAGGGAGACTTCCGTATTACTGCTTTGCAAGCGTAAGTACATTTGTATTTCCTCTGTCATCACTCACATGTACATAATAAACACCTTTGCCAAGTCCACCTATCCATAAAGGCAACTGGTGTTCGCCCTTAGTGAGTGTAATAGTTTGACGCGAGTGCACCTGCCCCATTATATCGGTGAGATAAACCGAAACATCTGATTGTTGCGCCAGATTTATATAAATACTGGTTGAAGCGGCTGATGTAACAGAAGGACGCAACTGTGCCATACCGGCAATAGCCACCTGCAACTTTTGAACAGGGCTAAATACTATTTCATTATTCTGTCCGGTTATTTGCAAACGGTAATAAATGGTACCACTGCCCGGGGTTTTATCTGTAAAGCCATACGAGGTTTTTCCGTTTTCTATATTTACCTGAGCAATACTCATAAAGCGGGCGCCGTCTGCAGACCGCTGTACACTAAAATATTTGATGGCATACTGCGGATCGATCTTCCAGCTAATACCCGCTTCTGCGCTGTTTGTTTTTTGAACGTTGAACGACTGTAACTGCAAAGGCAAAACAGAACACACACCACCGCCTGCAAGAACGCTTAAAGTTTTGGGATCAGAAGTAGCAGGAGGGCTGCAGGCATTACTTACAATTACCCGGTATTTATAACCATTCTTAGCAGTAGTTACTATGCCCAGGTTAAGCGTTGCAGCAGTACTCACTACGCCTACGTCTGTTACGTTTGCCCAGCTGGCGCCATTGGTGCCATTATCTGTTTGCCATTGATAAGTTATAGAAGTTCCCGTAGCGGTAACCTTAAATCCTGCAGTACTGTTGTTGCAAACCGTAGTGTCATTAGGCTGGGGTGCAATACTTGCTAATGTGCGTATGGTTAAAGTAGCGGGATTACTAACTGAAGCGCACCCTATAGAAGGATAGCTGGCCACCAGGCGAATACTATATCTGTTGTTACTACCTGGGGCTGCATTAAAGCCGGTAAGTTGTAATGTATTTGTTTGACTGCCGCTGTAAACAGCACCGTCCGTAGTAGGAGCCCAGTCACTATTACTACCGGTAAGAAACTTTATCTGCCACTGATAAGCAAGTGTTGGCAGAGCCCCGGTAGGCGCGGCGGTAAAACTGACGTTGCCACCAGGACATATTTGTGGATTAATCGGGGTAGGATAACCAGGAGCCGGAAATACCGGCGACGATAAAACGTGCAGTGTATCCAATGCAATACTGGTAGTATAACAACCTGTTGCCTTAACCGTATCGATATAACGAATTAAATATCCATTCATAGCCAGCGTGACTGCTGCCGGATACGTTAAACTGTTGGTAGTTGAACCGGTATAGCCATCAGCGGGATTGATATTGTTCCACGAGGTACCATTGTCTGTACTTAGCTGCCACTGATAACTTAAAGTGGCATCGGCATCAACTGACAAACCGCCCGTACCGCCTACACACATGAAGCTGGCATGCGTTGTAGCTGAAACAGCAGGAGAAGCATTTACTCTTACAGTGGCGGCGCCTGAAGTGGTAGTACCGGCAGGGGTACCATCAGTTGCTACCAGCCGATACATATTTCCATTCAACGTTGTTGAAATGTTTGTAATAGTTAAAGTAACAGATGTTATAGTGTAGGGAGCAGCATTGGGAACATTAGTCCAGGTTCCACCGCTATTAACACTCATCTGCCATGTTGTAGTGCCCGTCGAAACAGATCCTACCGTAAGAGCAACTGTTGAACCGGAACAAACTGTTACAGAAGCAGGGTCTTGCCCGAGGACGGGCTTGACGAATTTATTAACGGGCGATGAAAAAGCGGCCGAAGCAATACACAATAACCATAACGCGCTAATAATAATTTTGAGGATAAGGCGCAGGTATACGCCCGTAGGGTAACGATTAAAGGTTTTCATACTATCGGATAGTTTAAATGGGTGTCGGGTATTTAGTTATACAACAATACGTGCAGGTTATTGATAAATGGTGGGCGACAAATGGGTATTTGACTAATGATGCAACGTTAAAAGTAGAAACTTTTTTTGTTTTCGTTTAGCCATTCCATGTATATATAATGGTGACATATGAATATAAAGCAGCTTCATTATTAGCAACATAACAATGACCGGAAAAAAATATGTAAGAAAAAGACTGAATGTTCCATTAGCAGATGACTTGCAAATTCGCACATCTTCACATTTGCCTCTTTCATCTACACACATATAGCTCATATATTTTATTTTAAGTAGGTTGCATATATATTTCATCCAATGCGTTCAGCTTATTTTACACCGGGTATTCATTTAATTGTATGGTCACTGTTATTTATAGTGCCCTTTCTGGTATTGCAGGGCCAGACCATAGACCCAGACTTACCCCATAACTTTTTTATAATTACCAACCTGTATCATATAGGGTTATTTTACCTGAATGCATACTATCTGTTCCCACGTTTATTTACTAAAAAATGGTGGTGGTTATACCTACTGATACTGGTAGCTATTGTAAAGGCATCCTATCATTGTAAGCTATGGGTACTGCAACTCACCAATCCTTCTTTTGTACTTACCAGCCATAACAGCCGCATTATCTTTTTTCCAACAATCGCATTTATTGTCGCCTCTGTTATATTCCGCCTTGTGGTGAATCGCATACAACGGGAAAAACGGGAAAAGGAAATACAGGCCGAGCGGCTCGATTCAGAATTAAAACTGTTGCGTTCACAGATCAGTCCGCACTTTCTTTTTAATATGATGACGAATATGGTGGCGCTGGCCAGGCAAAAGTCTGACCTGCTGGAGCCTTCCCTCATCAAGCTATCAGACCTGCTGCGTTATATGCTTTATGGGCCCGGTAAAGAGAAACTGCGTATGAGTGATGAGATCGATTATCTGAAAAGTTATATTGAACTGCAGCAGCTTCGCTTTGGTGATTCAGTGCAGTTGCAGCTTGATGTAAAAAATGAAGCAACTGATTGTTTTATTGAACCTATGCTGCTGGTGCCTTTTGTTGAAAACGCCTTTAAGCATGGCATCGGCGCTATGCTGCATCCGTTCATATATATTCAACTGGAAACACAAAACAAACTATTATTATTTCGTGTTACGAATAACTACAGTAAAGATCAGTTATCGAAAGACAATAGCTCAGGCATTGGTATAGAAAATGTAAAGAACAGGTTAGGACTGTTATATCCCGGTAAACATAATCTTTCTATAGAAGATACAGGTGAACAATATCAGGTAACACTAAATCTTTCATTAACATGTTAAACTGTATTGCAGTAGATGACGAAAAGCTGGTGCTGGACCTGCTGGCAGATAATATCCGCAAAGTTCCGTTCCTGAATCTTGTGGCCACCTGCCGCAATGCTATGGAGGCAGCCGTGGTACTACAGCAGCAATCTGTTGATCTTATCTTTCTTGATATTCAAATGCCGGGGCTCAGTGGTTTGCAGTTTCTGCAGTCGCTTAACCGCCCTCCTATGGTGATCTTTGTAACCGCTTATAAGGATTATGCTTTTGAAGGGTTCAATTTGAATGCCATTGATTACCTGTTAAAACCGGTGTCTTTCGAACGCTTTTTGAAAGCCTGTAATAAAGCCTACGAATGGTATAACTTACAGCAAAAGCAACCGGGCCAAACAGCATCACGCGATTCATTTTTTGTGTATGTTGAATACAATCTGGTAAAAGTGAACATCGATGACATTTTGTACATCGAAGCAATGAAAGACTATGTGAAAATATTTATCACCGCCGAAAGCAAACCCGTAATTACAAAACTTAGTTTAAAGGCTATGGAAGAAAAACTGTCGGGTCACCGGTTTGTGCGTATACATAAATCCTATATAGTATCGGTTGATAAAATAACTGCCATCAAGCGTGATCTTATATGTATTGGTAAAGTTGAGTTACCGCTTAGTGAAAGTTATAGGTCTGAAGTTGATAAGTTAATAGGTTGAGAAAAGTTGACAAGTTGAGAAGTTGATAGGTTGATATGGTTACCAACTTATCAACCTATCAACTTATTAACCTATTAACTTATTAACTCATCCAACGTATTTCTACCAGCCATCGCGTAATTCCCACACAGGCTAAAATGATTTATTTCATACATAATCGGATATAAATCAAATTCCCTCCTTTTTATTTTGCCTTGTGCCGCACTATGTTATATGCATAGAGCGTTATTAACCACTTAAATCCAAAACCCTGAGTCATGAAAAAGAACCTTGCACTTGTTCTTATAAGTTGCATACCCCTTATTGGTTTTTCCCAACAGTTTATTGGTTTTACCAGCGACAACTACTCCGGTATTCCCGGTATACTGCAAAACCCTTCTTCGGTTGCAGGTAGTAAATTCAAGGTAAGCCTGAACGTATTTTCTATCAGCGCCCTGGCAGGCACGAATGCCTATGAAATAAAGAGTGATAATGTTCATCACTTTAAGTTTTCAGATATGGAAGAAGGCAGGGACTACTTCAAATCTTCCAATACTGATAAAAAGAAGCTTTGGATGAATACAGATCTCATAGGGCCCTCGCTGATGATCACCACCGGTAAAAGAAGCGGCATCAGTTTACATACCCGTATGCGCGTACTGGTGAATGAATTTAACCTGAGCGATAAAACCTTCCGCTACTTTAACGCCGACAGCGGTCTGTATAACGTTCCCATACAGGAGCAAAACCTGCAGATGAAAGCACATGCATTTGCCGAAGCCGGTATAACCTACGGACGCATCATTATCAACAGCCCCGTGCATGTTGTAAAAGTTGGTATTACCGGTAAGTACGTGGTAGGCCTGGCCGCTGCAGCAGGTTATTCAAAACAATTGAACCTGAACATTACAAAAACAGATCAGATAAACCAGTTAAATGGCGATGCCAATATTCGTTACTCCTCTAACCTGGATAACGTTAATGATAACTTCGATGATGTTTTCAAAAAAACTACCGGCAATAAAGGGCTTGGTTTTGATATCGGCGTTAGTTATGAATGGCGCCCGAAAGGCACCGAATGGTTAGCCCTGGACCAAACTCCATACAGAATAAAACTGAATGCCTCAGTAACAGATATCGGTTCTGTAAAATATACCAATTCAAAACAAGGTAACAGTTATGCCGTTAATGGTGCAGGATACACTACCGATGACCTGCAGAAAAAGGATAACGAAACCATTGACGAGTATTTTACCAGACTGCAGAATTATAACATCATCAAAACACTCACCCATACTGACGACCTGAAAGTTAAACTGCCGACAGCGCTTCGTTTTGATGTTGACTATCATTTATACAAGCGCCTTTTCATCAATGCCGGTTCAGTGGTAAATCTTATTGGTAAAGACAAGAATCCTTACTCTGCCAGCTATACTACTTCATACACAATAACGCCCCGCCTCGAAAAGAAATGGTTTGCCCTGTATGCACCATTATACTATAATACAGAGCATAAAAAGATGGCCTTTGGCGCAGGTTTGCGGTTAGGACAGCTTTTTATTGGTTCAGGGTCTGTACTATCGACCATGCTGAGCAACAAAAATATCAGCGCTGCCGACTTCCATATGGGCTTCAATATTTCGATTTATCAGCGCGTTCGTACCAGAAAGATTAAGGTAAAAGATGAGCCTGTTGAAGAAGCCAAACCGGTACAGCCACAACCCGTTCAAAAAACCGATACGGTAGAGAAAAAGGTTGAAGTAATAAAAGAAGTTACCCACGACAGAGACAACGATGGCGTTACCGATGATAAAGACGCCTGTCCCGATATTCCGGGTGAAGTAGCATTATCAGGTTGCCCCGATAAAGACAAAGACGGTATTGCCGATAAGGATGATAAATGTCCTGATGTACCCGGCACCGCCAAGTACCAGGGCTGCCCCATACCTGATTCTGATAACGACGGAATAAACGATGAAGAAGACAGATGCCCCAATACACCCGGTACTGCCAAATACCAGGGATGTCCTGTACCTGACACTGATAATGATGGTGTAGATGACGAGAACGATAAATGCCCCACAGTGCCTGGTAAACCAGAGAACCATGGCTGTCCTGAAATAAAACAGGAAGTAGTGAAGAAAGTAAATGCTACTGCAAAAAGTATTTACTTCCTCACCGGCAAAGACATCATTCAAAAGATCTCTTTCCCGAAACTGAATGGTCTGGTAGCCATATTGAATGCCGATAAAGATCTGTTGATCAGCATTGAAGGACATACAGATAATAAAGGAAGCGCTGCGGTAAACCAAAAGTTGTCAGAAAAGCGCGCTCAGGCTGTTAAGAATTACCTGGTTAAAAAAGGAATCGCCGCAAACCGCATTACGGCACAGGGCTTTGGTAATACCAAACCTATTGCCACCAATGCCACACCAGTTGGCCGCGCAAAGAATAGAAGAGTTGAGTTGCATTTGAGCTATTAGATAGTTTGAGGTTTGAAGTTTATTGTTTGAGGTTCCATAACAGTTAAAAAGGCCGCAAGATGCTGAGATCTTGCGGCCTTTTCTTGTAAGGCTGTTGTTTGATGAACCACAAACCTCAAACAACAAACCCAACAGCTTTTTTTGCGATAGATATCATAGATGCAACACATGGCACGAATAATGCGGTTTTAAAATCAGATCAAAAAAAAGGCGGCTCCGTAGAAACAGAGCCGCGAGTCACATGAGAAAATTATGCAGCAACCAATAATACTCCGGGATTGATCGCTGCCAAGAGAATTCCCGGAAAAGCGAGATTAGAATTATTTAAATGAAATCAATTAAAATCAGTTGTGTTAAATAGCTGAGGACAGGTTCATATGGCTTAACGCGTACAAAGTACAATTGCACTGGGTATACCGGTTACTTATCATCCGGTAAATGAAATGGTAAATGGTGCGATTAGGCTAAAAGTGTATTTAAGAGTAAGCTGTCTGAATCGTTTTATCTGGACAAGCTTATGCAAGATATAAAGGAAAGAGGAAACATTCAATGGAATCTTTCTCATGGCTTATGTTTTTATGGCATATACTGAACTATACTTATACTGTATGCTATACTAACTATGTAACTATATGCTAAGATACAATACTCCTGGTAAAAAAACACATGACCGTGAGCATCGAATTAAAATATTAAGTAGTTACCTTGATAAAAATCAACAAAACTTATCGAGCTCACGCCCGCAGCGCCGATACCAGATAAGAAATTTTTGAATGTAATTCCTCAGGGCGGAAAGGTTTATGAATGAAATCGGTAAAACCTTTCTGCAACAGATCGGCCTGCATATTATCATATACGGCAGCCGTAAAAGCCACTGCCGGTATGGATGAATTCATTTTACGGATCTCCTTCAACGCTGTTGCCCCATCCATTTCAGGCATTTCAAGATCTATCAGCAACAAGTCGTACGAACCTTTTTTAAACTGGGCAATCGCTTCACGGCCGTTACCAGCTTCTGTCAGTTTAATCCCCCATTTTGTCAGGAACCGTTTGGCGATCGACAGATTAACCGGGTTATCTTCTGCTATCAGCACCCTTACGCCTTCCAGTGAATGCAGGTGCTTGATATTATCTTCATTAATATATCGCTTTCTGTTTTCACAGATCTTCAGCTCTACCGTAAAGTGAAAAGCGCTGCCTTTTCCTTCTTCGCTCTCCAGCAGCAGGTCGCTGTTGAACATGTTCACAATACGCTTTGTAATGGCCAACCCCAAACCGGTGCCGCCGTATTTACGTGTAGTATTTACATCAGCCTGTGTAAAGCTGTCGAAAATTTCTTTGTGCTTGTTCTTAGGTATACCAATACCTGTATCCATGACAATAAACTGCAGAGTTGACTTGGCGCTCGACGAAAACAACTTTCTTACCGCCATGGTAATGGTGCCACGGTGTGTAAATTTGATTGCGTTAGACATCAAATTGCTCAGCACCTGGTTGAGCCTTGTTTCATCGGTATAAAATTCTGCATCCAGCCGGTCGTCGATATCTATCGTAAATTCAAGTCCCTTCGATTTTATCTGGGGCGAGAACTGCGAAGCCACTTTCTGCATAAACTCCTTGATGTTCACCGGAACATCGGCCAGTTCAACCTTCCCCGCTTCCATTTTATTATAGTCGAGGATATCGTTGATCAGCATCATCATATGTTCTGACGAAAACTTCAGAATATCCAGGTGCTGCTTCTGCATGGGCAAGTGTTCTTCCTGCAGCAATAGATTCGAAGCGCCGATAATGCCATTCAAAGGTGTACGCAATTCATGGCTCATATTACTGAGGAACCTCGATTTTGTTCTGGCCGCAGCTTCTGCCTTTTCCTTAGCCTTCATCAGTTCAAATTCGGCCATCTTCACATTTGATACATCGAGAATACTGATCTTGGTATAACCGGTGTCTTTATAGGCAAAAGGCACCACGCTTACAAAGCCATAAAAGGTACGACCAGTTTTGGCAGTGAGGGTTAGCTCGCCCTGCCAGTTACGCATTTCGCCCGAGAGCGATTCTTTAATAGAGTTGAATTGCTTTATGTGATCTTCTTCAAACCAGTTATCGATGAGTGTACCTTCAATTTCACGTTTCTCCTTTACTTCAAATAACTCAAGCGCACGCTGGTTGCAATTGGCAATAATATTCGACTGGTGATAAATAATAAATACGCCATCGAGTGACGTATTGAAAATAGTGTCCCCAAATTTTTTCTCCTGCGTAATAGCCACTTCATTGTCTTTATTCACCCGCAGAATTGAATAGGAGAAAATGATGGTCATGGCCAGTGAAATAACCAGGGCGCCACTGTATAATTGTGAGTACAGCGCTTCGTTAATGACCTGTATATTATTTACGTACGGACAAATTTTTACGCAGGCAAGCGACGCTATTACGGTAATGGAGTAAATAGAAATAAGTTCTTTAAAATTCCGTCGTATACTTACCACAAAAGTTAGCACCACGAAGTAAGGAAAATACAACAGGTATTCACCTGCCCGCAAACCCTCTATATAACAGATTACGATCAGGTACAGGTTAATATTTACAACGGCGATAATGCGGCCTGTCTCCAGCTTTCGCTTTGAGCCGAACCAAAATGCCAGCAGGAAAAAATAGGCTGAAGTAATATTTACCAGTGCACTGATATACAGTTTGTGGTAGAAGTATGAGAAAACAGAGAAGAAATTAAGTAGCAGGGCAAGCAGGATGAACTGGTTAAAGCGGATAACCCGCTTGCGCATTTCTTTCGAAATACCTTCATAAACCCCTGAATAGACTATCTCTCTGTAAATAGACCATACAAGATATAATAATTTCTCCTTCATAGAGTTATTGGATTAGAACGAATATGTTCATCCTAAGGACACCTTAATTAACGAAAAAATGAATAAACTATTTTCCTATGAACGGGCCAAATTTCTCTAAAAAATTCATTTTCAACGAAAAATTCGACAGTGAGTACCTGTATAGCTTGTATGAAGATGATTACCAGTATATAGAAGAAATTTACAGCACCACGCTTACCCACTTCGACAATGATATGCATGCTATAGAACTTGCTTTTTCCACAGATAATTTAGACAATCTGAAAAAAGCGGTTCATAAAATGAAACCTACTTTCGGTTTTGTTGGTTTGCCCACGGTACAACATATTTGTAAAGAATTTGAAGATATTTGTCAAAAAGCAACCACAACGAATGAGCTAACAGCGCAATATCAGCAAATTGTAATTACATTAGCGGAGAGCAAAAAACTGATCGCTACTGAGTATAGTAAGTTGAAAGAATTCAATTCCAATTTTTTATGAAATGGACCAGTGTTATTGTTGAAGACCTGCAGGTAGCTGCTGATTACCTGGCAAAATGTTGTGAGAAAAGTGGCCTGTTAGAGGTGAAAGGACATTTTACCAACGTTCAGGAAGCATTAGAATACCTGAACAAAAATTCAGTAGACGTATTGTTTCTGGATGTTGAAATGCCGGGCGCTACCGGTTTCGACCTGCTCGATCAGCTGGCTTATTATCCTCAGGTTATCCTTACCACCTCCAAATCGGAGTATGCTTATAACGCTTTTGAATATAACGTTACCGACTTTCTTAAAAAACCATTTACCTATCAACGCTTTCAGGAAGCCCTCAATAAATTAACTGCCGCCGCTGGTGAAAGCAACATCAGCCTCACTGCTACTGACCATATATTTATTAAATGCGATGGCAAACTGGTTCGCTTAAACAACGATGATATATTATTCATTGAAAGCATGGGCGACTATGTAAAGTTTGTTACCGCCGATAAAAAATACATTACCCACAATACTATTAAGAACCTCGAAGAAAAAGTAAACCGGCAGTGTTTTATAAAGGTTCATCGCTCTTACATCATCAACATCAATAAGATAGACGACATCCGCGAGAACGATCTGTATATAAAAGGAAACGAAATTCCTGTAAGTAAAGCCCACAAGGCCGACGTATTAAAGCGGCTTAATATTATTTGATTTTTTCATCGATATTTTTATCCTGTTTACCGGCATTTCCACCCCAAATGGCTAATAATTTTCTGTTTGCTGCCATTCGTAACCATCTTTGTGTCAGAAGAAAAGTCCATAGAACCGTTTAGTCCATCTAACCCTAAAAGTATTCTTTGTGACGGTTATCAAGGAAAAACCCTATCCCTGAAACGGAAGAAAAAAGTGGAATCCATACACTATGAAAACTAGTGAGTTAAAGAATCTCCAGCCTCTCATAATACGGATTTCATTGAAAGTGCCGAATCTCTAAAAAGGTTCGGTTTCTTTTTTTTAGACCTCTTACGACGGTCAGTCATCCACCACCCGGCGGTTGACTGACCGTGGACACAGCATAACAACAAGGCGAGCCATTCGCCGGCTGGTGAACCCCACTACCATTTATCGGAAAACTACGATCGTTAATCTGCTGCTAAATGGATATATATCTGTTTTCATAATCTGAAAATCGAAGGTTTCTGCTTATTTATCGAATAAAATTGACATGTGGAGAAAGAATGAACAACTTTGTATTCAGATCAACAGTCCTATAAAAAAACCAAAAATACCTGATGAACCCCAGGTAGAATCCATTAAAATCAGGCTTCACGGAGCCTGGTGATCCAAAAGAAAAACCAAGTACCCGTTTAATCCATTATCATTTGAAAACCGGTAAAATTTCCTCGAGAAAACCGTAGATCTGATCCAATGAAAGAACCGAGAAAAAAAATCCAGTGTCCGGGAGTAACCCAACAAAATCTGAGCCTATAGATGAATTATTTACTTAGAGACTACCCAAAGATTATCGAATTAGAAAAGCTGCCCCGTGAGGCAGCTTTTTATTTGTTTGTTGTTTGTAGTTTATTGTTTGTTGTTCTATTGCCAATTGCCTATTAACTTTAAGTCAGTCCTATTTCATAGTGCAACTCCGGAATCTCCACATCCACAAATCCCTTTTTAACCAGCCGCTGGCGGAACTGCTGCTGAACGGGATATTCTCCATGCACCAAAAATAAACGCTTTATCTGCTGTGGGTCCTGACAGGCGAGGAACTGGCTGAGATCTTCATAATCGCCATGTGCACTCATACTATGAATAGCGCCTACTTCAGCATGCACCTCATGCAGTACTCCAAAAATGTGTACTTCTTTTCTGCCCGACATCAATCTGCCACCCAATGAATCAGGTTCACAATAACCGGTCATTAAAATGGTATTGCGGCTGTTTTCGATATTGTTACTGATATGATGTTTCACTCTGCCTGCTTCGGCCATACCACTGGCAGAGATAATTACACAAGGCTCGTTACGGAAGTTCAGCAGCTTGGATTCTTCAACGGTTTTGATATACTTCAATCCCTTAAACTTAAACGGATCATCGTCGCTTTCCAGCACCTGTTGAATGGTTTTATTAAAATACTGCGGATATCGTTTAACCAGCTCAGTGGTTTTTATACTGAGCGGACTATCTACAAAATAATCCAGATCGGGCAGACGGCGTTCCAGTTCCAACTGATTGAGATAATACAGTATTTCCTGTGTGCGGCCTACGCTAAAAGCAGGCACGATCAGTTTTCCTTTTTTCTGTATACACGTTTTTTCTATCCAGCTGAGCAGTATATCGGGTGTGGTAACATTCAGTTCGTGCAGACTGTTACCATAGGTGCTTTCAAGAATAATATAATCGGCCTGTGGAAAAACATCCGGTGAGCGAAGGATCACATCGCGATAGCGGCCTACATCACCACTGAACGTAAGACGGGTAACTTTTCCGTTTTCTTTGATCTTCAGATTCACTGCTCCGCTGCCAATGATATGACCGGCATCGGTATACATCACTTCAACAAATTCATCAATGGCGTGCCATTGCCCGTATTCAACAGTTTTAAATAGTCCGAATGAATTCTCAGCGTCCTCCCTCCTATACAATGGCTGCAGATAAGGCTGTTTTTCGGCGGCTCTTTTTTTATTTGCATACTTCACATCATCTTCCTGTATTTCGGCTGAGTCAACCAGCAGTATTTCGGTAAGTTCTTTGGTAGCTGGTGTACAAAAGATATTTCCGGTAAAGCCGTCTTTGGTGAGTTTGGGGATCAATCCACTGTGATCGATATGGGCGTGGGATAAAATAAGGTGATTTACCTCCGCCGGATCAAAGCCCCAGTTCCTGTTTAAATTGCTGGTAGCCTGACCAAGTCCCTGAAACATGCCGCAATCGAGTAAATATTTTCTTCCGTTATTCAGCGTCAGTAAATGTTTTGAACCCGTAACGGTGCGTGCCGCACCGTGAAAAGCGATCTTCATTGAGTGTATTTTTTTAATTATGGACCGAACTTTTGTACTACTATCGGGCTGCTGTTGCGTCGCACTCTTGAACGTTCAGAACATTATTCAGCTTTGTGCGCGTATTGCTATTGCTTCTTCCTGAACGACCATGTAATAAAACATTCTGCCACTTTATCGCCCTGCTCATTATAACCTGTAGACGTGCAAACGACAGTTTGCGGTTCGCCGCTGGCAACTGCTTTTTCAATATGCTGCAGCAATAATGCGCCGTCATTACAAACGAAACGGGTACGCCCTGTTGCCTTTTTAAAATAATGCGCTTCAAACTTTACCACCAGCATAGATACGGCGGGTTTGCGACCATATACATGGGCCATTGCCAGTGACCCGCTGCTCATTTCAGCAGCCATTGCCAAACAGGCGAAATAAGTTGACCTGAAAGGATTTTGCGAAAACCATTTATAGGGTACTGTCACCACACAATGGTCTTCATCTATCTCTCTGACGCGGACACCCGAAAAAAATGCAGCAGGTAGTTTCCAGAAAAGGTATAACCTGAATGCAATCGGGTTTCTGAGTTGTTGTATAAATTTGTTTGATGGCATGGTAAGGTTTACTAAATATAAAAAAAATGCTCCGTAAGGAGCATTCATTTATAAAACTTCAATCTGATTCTTCAGCAGGTCTTCAAATTCGTCGCGTTTGCGGATAAGGTGCGCTTTGCCATCTTTAACCAGTACCTCGGCAGGTTTTAAACGCGAGTTGAAATTGGATGACATTTCAAACCCGTAAGCGCCGGCATTGTAAAATACCAGATAATCGCCTTCACGTATTTCATGCAGCTTGCGGTCCCAGGCAAATGTATCGGTTTCGCAAATGTTACCTACAACGGTATAGATCCTTTCGGGACCATTGGGGTTCGAAATATTCTCAATATGATGATATGCCTCGTAAAACATAGGTCGTATCAGGTGATTAAAACCACTGTTTACACCGGCAAATACGGTGGCTGGCGTTTGTTTTACCACATTTGTTTTTACAATAAAATAACCGGCCTGACTTACCATATATTTACCCGGCTCAAACCAAACTTCCAGTTTTCTACCGGTTTCCTTTTCGAAATTCTTAAATGCCTGCGCCATTTTCTGCCCCAGGGTGGCAACGTCTGTTTCGGGATCATCGGGCTGATAAGGCACTTTAAAGCCGCTACCGAGGTCAACAAATTCAAGATCGGGGAAATGTGAGGTGATTTCGAACATTACTTCCAGTCCTTCGAGAAACACGCCGATATCCTTGATTTCGCTGCCTGTATGCATATGCACACCGGTAACTTTCATTTTGGCGGTTTTTACAATCCGCTCGATATGCCGCAGCTGGTGAATGGAAATACCAAACTTGCTATCCACGTGTCCGGTAGAGATTTTAAAGTTACCACCGGCCATGATATGCGGATTGAACCGTATGCAAACCGGATAGCTGCCGCCGAATTTATTGCCGAACTGTTCAAGGATAGAGATATTATCGATATTGATATTAACACCCAGTTCCTTGGCGGCTACAACTTCCTGAAAGTCGACAGAATTGGGCGTATACAGAATATTCTTTGGATCAAAACCGGCTTTGATGGCCAGCTTTACTTCGTGAATACTAACGCAGTCAATGCCTGCACCCAGACTATTGACGTACTTTAAAATATTAATATTGGTAAGGGCCTTGCAGGCATAAAATACGCGGGCATTGATCTTTGAAAATGCCCCTTTAAGCTTTTCGTACTGTTCTTTTATTTTCTCTGCATGGTACACATACAATGGCGTACCATATTCATTGGCTAACTGAATCAGGAATTCCCTTGATAATTGCTGTGACATTGTGCGAATATAAGAAGTAATGCGCAGTCGGAGAAAGGGTATGGCCCCAAAACAAAAGTGCCACGTTTCAAAAGACGTGGCACTTTTACTATGTAGGTATGTAGTTATTTCTTTTCTTCGTCTGGTTTGTCTTTGTCTTCATCGTCGTGAGAGCCGGCATCTTCGTCCTCGTTTTCCTCGATGAGTTCGCCGTTTTCGCCTACTTTAAAGGATGTGTGGGCATCGTCGTCGGTATCTTCTTCAGGAGTGATATAGGTTTCTTCTTCCTCAAATCCTTCCTCTCCTTCTTCTTCAAAACCTTCTTCTTCATCGCCTTCTTCGTAGTCATCTGCTATTTCATCGAGCACCTGATCGGCTTCTTCATCCAGGGCTTCAGCTTCTTCTTCAATAGCCATTTCTTCATCCGACTCTTCAGCAGCTTCTTCGGCCACTTCATCACTTACTTCGTCTTCTTCGCCCGACGCTTCAAAATGAGCATCGGTTAATGCGGCATCGGCTTCACTGTTTTCATCAGCGGCGCCTTCTTCGGTAAAGGCTACTTCAGTGCTGTTTAAGTCATTGCCATTTGCAGACGGTAACGTCTCGGTATTCAAATTTTCTGTTGAAGCAGCAGGTTCTATAGCTGTAGGACCAACAAAGTTATCGTCGAATACTTCTTTCAGTTTAGGCAGGTCTTCAGGAGAATTAAGACCGAAATAATCCATGAAGTTCTTGGATGTATTGTAAACCAGCGGATGACCGGGCAGGTTTTCATTGCGGCCGGTAATCACGATCAGGTCTTTTTCGAGTAGTTTCTGAATAGCATAATCACTGCTTACGCCACGAATGGCTTCAATTTCACCTTTTGTAACAGGCTGTTTATAGGCAATGATGCTTAATGTTTCCAGAGCAGCAGTTGACAGGCGTTTTAAAAACTTTTCGCCATTTAACTGGCCAACTGTTTTATGAAATTCTTTCTTGGTAAGAAACTGCCAGCCGCCACCGCTTTCACGTACTTCGAAAGGATAGAACTCTGCGCGGTATTTTTCAAGTATGCCCTCAATGGCCGATTCAATCTGATCAAGCGTAATCTTGTCTTCCATAAAGCCAAAGGCATTGTTGATCAGGTCTGTGATCTCCAATGTAGTGAGTGGCTTTTCACTGGCAAAAATCAGCGCCTCTATATGAGGTATCAGGTTGGAAATTTCCATTGTAATAGTTTGTCGTTTGCGGTTGGTGCAAACCTCTTAACCTTGTAATGCAGCAGCGCCGCTTACGATTTCAGTAAGCTCGGTAGTGATGGCTGCCTGACGGGCGCGGTTGTATGATATTTTATAGTGCTTCAGCAGTTCATTGGCGTTTTCAGAGGCTTTGTCCATAGCCGTCATACGGGCGCCATGTTCCGATGCATTGGCATCGAGTACTGCTTTGTACAGCTGAGTGTTCAGTATTTTTGGCATCAGCTCGGTAACAAGCTGATCTTTGGCGGGCTCAAAAATGAAGTCGCTTTTCTTCGCGCCTTCTTTCTTCTGCACTTTAGGAATCGGCAGAAAACGTTCTACGGCAAAGCGCTGCATAGCGGCATTACGGAATTCGCTATACACCAGTTCAATCACATCGTATTCCTTTGCTTCAAAGGCTTTAACAGCAGCCTGGGCGCATTCCTGAACCTTTTCAAAGTTCAGACCCACGAACATATCCCTGAAAGTATCGTTTACCTTGTATTTGTTCTTCTGGAAAAACTCAGTTCCTTTTTTACCAATGCCCCAGATATGCACGTTACCTTTGGCAGCCTGGGCGGCATATTGTTCCTGAATAGTGGTCCTTGCCAGTTTTATAACGTTGGTGTTATAAGCACCGCACAATCCGCGGTCGCTGGTAATAACGATCAGCAACACCTTTTCGGGTGCACGCTCAGCAGCTAACGCCATGCCTACATCACCTTCTGAGCTACTCACGATGTTGCTCAGCACTTCCTGCAGTTTACGGGCGTAAGGACGCATTTGGATGATAGCATCCTGAGCTCTTCTTAATTTGGCAGCACTTACCATTTTCATTGCCTTGGTAATCTGCTGCATGTTTTGCGTAGCCTTGATCTTATTACGAACTTCTTTTAACTGACCTGCCATGTTATAAAGTTAATGAGTTGATCAAGTAAGGCCCGGCGACTCTGTAACAATCTAAAAATCAATCAAATAGAGCCACTCCAACTACCTATACTTTTAATCGGCTGCAAAGGTAGCGGAAAGCGGCCAAAATTCCACGTGCTGTGTAAAATTCCGGTGTTGTTGTGGGTTTCGCCGGATGACGGGGCTGAATGCTCCTGAACTCATTCGTATTTTAGTCATAATTCTAAGATTTCTCAAATACATTAAATAGAGACCAGATAAAGATCAGATAAAGACCTTATACAGAAAATCCCTCTGTTTCGTCCGGGTTTGGTCCCTGTTTGGTCCCTGTTTGGTCCGTGTTTGATCCCTGTTTAACCTGAACAAAGTATCTCTAAAAAGCGGCTGATTTACGGCAAAAAAATGGCGGAACTCGCCCGTAAAGGCGTAAAAACGACTAACTGTTACCTGGTCGCTACTGCCCTCCTGAGCTAACCCGAATAGCTATCAATCTGATTAGCTATCAGATCGCAGGGCAAAACCATCATCTATTATCTTGCGTAGATATTGAAGAACAACACCTTAAACCCATCATGCAAACCATATTTATTACCGGCGGAACCGGTTATATCGGTTCCCGGCTTATTAAAGCCCTTCAGCAAAAGGGCGGATACCACATTAAAGCGCTGGTTCGGAAAGGTTCAGAACACAAATTGCCGCCGGGTTGCGAAGCGATTCCCGGCAATGCCCTTGACGCTTCTACCTATGCCAATGCTGTTGCCGGTGCTGATGTATTTGTTCATATGATCGGGGTGCCTCACCCCTCTCCTGCCAAAAAAGAAGCCTTTAAAACCATCGATCTGGTTTCGGTACAGGAAGCTGCGAGTGTAATACATGAAAAGAATGTACCGCATGCGGTATATATCAGCGTAAGTCAGTATCCCGGTAAGCTGATGAAAGATTATCGTGAAGTAAGGGCGCAGGGTGAAGCCTTATTAAAAGCAACCGGCGCCACCTGTTCATTTATCAGGCCATGGTATGTATTAGGGCCCGGTCACTGGTGGCCTGTATTGCTGATGCCTTTTTATGCGCTGGCGGCTTTATTTCCTGCTACCCGCGAACAAAGCCGGCAACAGGGACTGGTAACGATTCAGCAGATGATACATACCCTTGTTTTTGCCATTGGCCATGTGCCGGATACGCCCGTGAAGGAGTATAATGTACCGGATATAAAAAGGCAGTGGTAAAGCCTATTACCCATTGTATATTGCCTGTTCACTTATTTGCCTTATTTCTATCATTTGCCAATTTTTTTCAGCATTTTTGTTGTCCGATATGGCAAAAAAGAAGAAAGAGCAACCTGTTATCCTGATAACGAACGACGACGGTATAACAGCTCCGGGCATATTTAATCTGGTAGAAGCAGTAAAAGATCTGGGAAAGATAGTTGTAGTAGCCCCCGATAAACCGCAGAGTGGTATGGGGCATGCTATTACCATTGGTCAGCCGCTGCGATTAACTTCAGTGAACACTTTTTTCGGAGGTATTGAATCGTATCAGTGTTCAGGTACGCCGGTAGATTGTGTTAAGCTGGCAGTAGATAAAATATTGCATCGGAAACCCGACTTATGTTTAAGCGGTATTAACCACGGCGCTAATCATTCGATTAACGTTATTTATTCAGGCACCATGTCGGCCGCAGTGGAAGCAGCCATTGAAAGCATTCCTTCTGTAGGTTTTTCGTTGCTCGATTACAGCATTGAAGCCGATTTTACTGCTGCCCGTAAATATGCCCGTCTTATTGTGGAGCAAATGCTGAAAAAAACGCCGGAAAAACATACGGTACTGAATGTAAATTTCCCACCTGTAGCACCTGAATTAATTAAGGGTGTTCGTATTTGCCGGCAGGCCTATGCGAAGTATGAAGAGGATTTTGTTGAGCGGAACGACCCGAATGGCCGCAAATATTACTGGTTAACCGGAGAGTTTGTAAATTTCGATAAAGGAAAAGATACCGATGTATGGGCGCTTAAGAACAATTATGTTAGCGTGGTACCTGTACAGTTCGACCTCACCAATTACCAACTGAAAGAAAAGCTCGAAAAAACCTGGAAACTGTAATGTTCAAAAAAGACAACCTTCGCTTTGGCATTTTACTGGGCTTTGTTGCACCCCTGCTTAGTCTGGTAGCCTACTATTTTATTAAATTTTATCCGTTGTACTCCGTGTCTGACTGCTTTCATTTTGTGGCAGAAAATAAAAATCAGATCACGGCTATTTCTGTTCCCTGCCTTGTACTAAACATCGCCCTGTTTACTTTCTATATCAATACCCGGCGCGACAAAACAGCCAAAGGCATTTTTACTATCACACTTGTATATGCTATTGCAGCGCTGCTGTTAAAGTTTATTTTGTAGTGTTAGCTCAAAGCGCCATTACAAGGATGCGAATGCCCACCAGCCCCAGGCAGATGGCGAGTGACTTTACAATGACGTTACCTTTTAATCTGTGCGATAACCAGGCGCCCAACTGAGCACCTATAACAACTCCGATAGTGAGTCCTATCACCATGCGTATAATATAAGGATCGTGATAACTGCCCTGTCTGATATGGGTAATAACGCTCACGATCGACATAATAGCGAGTATAAAATGCGAGGTAGCCGTAGCTATATGCACCGGAAAATGCAGCCATTTTACCAACGCAGGCACATGAATAATACCACCGCCAATGCCCAGCAGCGGAGATAAAAATCCCACCAGTATACTGATGGCAATCCCCCTCCACTGGTTATACGAATACGTATACGTTTCTCCCGAACTGTCGGTTTGCTTATGGAACTTCCATCCCTTCCGGTGTTTTGGAATTACCCCGTTCTCATCGGGCAATGACTTATTAAAAAAGAGAAAAAAAGCCAATGCTATCAGCAGAATACTGAATATAAGATCAAACAAATGCCGGGGTATATAGGGTGTGATCAAAACGCCTCCAATGGAACCGGGTATGGTAAAGGCGGCGAAGAGTAGTCCTGCCCGGTAATCGATGCGGCGTGACCGTGCATAAGCGATAGAGCCTGATGCAGCATTGGCGGCCACTGTAGCCATAGAAACAGCGGTAACAATATCGGGTGGTAATGCAGGATGTGTCAGCAGCAGTATAGGAACCAATATAAATCCACCTCCGGCGCCGATCAGCGTTCCCATAGCACCTATCAAAAAACCAATACCTATTAATACAATGATATTATCCATATAGATCACTATTAATATTGAATTTTGAATTTCCAATGTTCAATATTGAAG
>Ga0105239_10001680_pt1 | contig 29168 bp, 8 predicted proteins | sample KBSC44metaG_FD_92761 | JGI IMG/M metagenome (GOLD analysis project Ga0105239, IMG submission 92761) | Corn rhizosphere microbial communities from Kellogg Biological Station, Michigan, USA - KBS C4-4 metaG | ecosystem: Host-associated > Plants > Roots > Rhizosphere > Soil | place: Michigan, USA...
GTAATAGTGCAGGTATAATTTCCGGGTGTCAGTCCTACAGCGTTAGGCGTATTTTGAGCGGGCGTGGTATTCCACAGGAAAGTTAATGGTGAAGCACCACCGCTTGTATTTAATTTAATGCTGCCATTGGAAGCGCCGCAGGTGGCGGCTGTAATAACCGGCGTTATTGTAAGAGGCGGATATACAGCACCGGCTGCCGCCAGCACCACTGCCCTTGAATTAGCGCCTGTACCCGATACATAGTTTACTGTTATAGACTGGAGCAGTTTGGTTTGATTGGCACAGTCAACTGGAAAATCCATTGGATAAAATTGCGGATTGGCAGTAAGTCCATCAGGCGCATAAGGTCCGATTGCCTGGCGTGTAACTCTTCCAAAACCTGCATATACAGGGCCAGAACCATAAAACCAGTCAAACACAGAAAAAGTACCGGCGCTGGCTGTTGTTCCATCTGTATATTTTAGAATAACCTCGAGCGTGCTATTCCCTTCAGTAGAAAAAACCAGCAGACTAACTTTTGCATATACAGCAGGCGTTGATAAAGTAAGTACGCCTGTAGTTGTTGAATTAGCGGCATTGCCGGTTGAAAGATACAATCCGTTATTAGCTGAATAGGAAGCGAGTTGATAGGCATGGCTACCATTACCTACAGCACCATTATCTACCATGCCACCGGCTATGCTATTGGTAGATGCAAACGCCGCTGAATACAGCACGTAATTCGATAAATCGAGCACCGTAGTGGTTGTTGCCTGTGCACTGGTACCTGTTTCTGCAACCACATCGTTATTAAAACCTGTAACGGCAATGGGCTTATATAATTGGGCCTGCATCAATTCCGCAAATGCGGTTAAAAGCAGTATGACGAGTATCTGTTTCATTTTTTACCAAACATTTTTGGGGCATCCATCGTCGTATTTATTACCGATAAGAAAACCTACAATTATTTCATGCGAGCCTCTGCTTACTATATTTAAACCTGACGTGGTGTAATCGTAGGAATAGCCAACATTGATCTTGCTGCTGATATTCAATCCTACCATACCGGCAAAACCATCTTCATGGCGATAACTGGCGCCGAACCAGATCTTGTCCAGATATTGCAGCTTTGCATTAATGTCTATCTGTGCAGGCAAAGGCTCGATATATTTTACCATCACGGAAGGGATGAGATTAAAATCTTCTCCTAACAAGAATCGGTATCCGGCGGTGGCAAACACATGCGGCACTATTTTTCCATTGGTTGTTTTTACGGTATTATCTGAAAATTTTATTTTTTGAGGAATGATCTGTTGAGCCGATAGTCCAACGAAATAATCTGCAGAATACAAATACACACCCGCCATGAAATCGGGCTTTACCGTATTGATGATACCATTGTTATATACAGCAGGATCTATCTGTACGGTGCCGAAATTCAGCTTGTCGGTATTTAAACTAATGTTGGTGAAACCGGCACCGAAACCTGCGGCCAGGCTGGTCCTTGCACTAATACCTATATGATAGGCATAGGTGGCATAGGCAGAGAAATAATTGAGCGGCCCGGTACGGTCATTGATAACCTGCAGACCGATACCATGATGCGGTTCAGCGGCCGTATATTCTTCCCAGTATCTTTTTCCACGTGGGTTTTCTCCTGGCACATCAAAAGACGTTGCCGTTGTGCGGTAATCTTTTTTATTGATGGGCGCATGAATGGTTACATAGGTTGTAACCGGTGCATCCTGTATACCGGCCCACTGGTGACGATGACTGGCCTTTATATCAGTATAGTTCTCTATTCCTGTCAACGCGGGGTTCAGAATATACTGGTTAAGAATATACTGCGTATAATGTGGTTTCTGCTGTGCGTATGTTTGAATAGCAATTACCAGCAGACAGCCTGCAAGTATCTTTTTCATAGCTGTTAGTTTTTCAACACCTTAAACTCTGTTCTGCGGTTCTGCTGACGACCTTCGGGGTTGTCGCTGCCGTCTTCATGTTTGTTGGGAGCAATAGGTTGCGTAGCGCCATATCCGTTTGCCTGCAGCCTGTTCTTATCAATGCCTTTGGTGATAAGATAGGCTACACAATTCTTTGCTCTTGCTTCTGAAAGCCGCTGGTTATAGCGTTCTGTGCCTTTGTCGTCGGTATGTGCACGGATCTCAATGATCATGTCGGGATGCGCTTTCATCATTTCCACGAGTTGATCCAATGAGGCATAAGACTCGGGCTTAAGCGTAGCTTTATCAAAGTCGTAGTATACATTCTGTAATACCACAACGGTTTCAACCGGTGGTACTTCTTTTATAAGGCAAATAGCGGGATTGATCAACTGATCGGCGTCGGGATCATCGGGTGTATAAAAAGGTAATGAACCACCGCTGTATCCACTTATGGCCGCCACTGCTTTTAAAGGCTGGTATTCATCAAGTGTGAATGAATAATTACCATTGCCGCCAGTGGTTTGTGTATACACCACTTTGTTTTGAATGGTATCAATGATATTTATCGTAACACCAGCCAAAGGCAATTTATCGTCGCAGGAAACCACGAGACCACTTACCTGTTTTTTCGGCTGGACCTTTTTCAGATAGAATAACTCGAGGCAGCAGGTAGCGGCACGGTCAGAGCTAAGCCATACATCTTCGAGTATATTTTTTGCGCTGCCTTTGCTTACAAAGTAGATGTCGTCTTTAACAGAATTAACCGGGTAGCCAAAGTTTACAGGCGCAGCCCATTGGTCGATATTGCCTTTACTGTAAAAGAAATCATATCCGCCCATCCCTACCCTGCCACTGGCAGAGAATACGAGTGTGCCGGAAGCAGCATGATAATAAGGGGCCTGTTCATCGTTTACTGAATTGATCACATCACCCATATTGGCTGTGCGAACAGGTTTACCCGAAGCATCCAGTTCGGCATACCACAGATCAAAGCCACCATAGCCGCCGCTTTTGTCGCTGGCATATAACATGTATTTTCCGTCGGGCATTACAAAAGGTTGCTGTGCGTTGTAACCCGGTGCATTGATGAGGCTGTCGAGCAATACCGGTTCACTCCATCCTTTATCTGCTTTATGGCTGCTGTAGATAGAAGATATTTTTTTACCGTCTGCGATGGTCCAGCGGGTAAGGAAAAGGGTATTACCATCGGGTGTTAAACTTACTACGCCCTGATGGAGTCCGTTGGGTTGTGGCAATGACAGTAACTTAATATCTCCCGAAAGGCCATCTGACACTGATGTTGTATATACCCGGTTTATATGCGTTTGCGGTTTACCTGAAGCAGAATCTATTCGGGTAGAAGTAAACAGCAATGTATTTTCATTCAGCCATACGGGTGCATAGTTAGCGCCTTCGGTATTGAGAGGTTCACTGGCTTTTTGAATATTATAGAATTTCAGGTCTTTCTTTTTTAGCTGTGTTTGAATAAACCGCAGGCTCATGAGTTCTTTCTTCGCCGATTCGTTGTACTGGTCTTCGATCGTATGCTCATCCAGAAACAGGTTGAACTGTTTTTCTGCAAGATCATAATTGGCGAGAGCACGTAATTCAATGGCATAGTAATAGCGTGCGAGAGGAAATTCACCGACATTTCCGTCGAGTGTTTTTTCATAGTACACTACTGCTTTTGTATGGTCGTGCAGCAATCGATAGCTTTCAGCCACATGATACAATGCCTGCGACCGGCTGCTTACCGGCACTTTATTTTTTTTAGGCGCCGACGAAGGATTAGTATATGGATTGTAAACGGTTGTCTTTTCTTTCTGCGCAGCAGTACCTAAATACTTTTCATAATACTGTGCGGCTGAATAGTAGTCAGCTTTTTTATAATAGTTATCTGCCGCCCGCAGATAATCGTATGTGAACTGGGCTTTGGCTGCCATAATACCGCAGGCCATGACGCCTGTGACAATTATTTTTTTCATAATAAAGTTTATTTCATTTTTTTAAAAAAGCGGTTGGTAGAAACCAACCGCGTAGGACATTGGTGTACCTATGACTATAAACGCGGACAGACGAACTCAACTTCAGGTGTTTTAACTGACTTTCTGCCGATAAAGGAGAGCGATAGTTCAAAGCTGTTTGAACCATGCGCCATCTTTCCCAGGTCAGAAGTATTCACATCATAGCTTACTCCCAGAACCATATTTTTATGTGCAAACCCTACATAGGGCGATAAAGCATCTTTGAAGCGGTAATTAGCGCCCAGCATTACATCGGTTCCGGGCGCTGCTATTAACCGCATATAGGCTCCTGCCATTTTTTCCTGCGCCGTTCCCTGCTTCAGGTATAATATATTAGGTGTTAGACTTAGTACATCCGACAATGTTATTCTTGCGCCTGCATGCGCTGTATATCGCATGGGCAATCGTGCTTTGCCATCTACACTAAACTGATCATCGGGCCGTGTTAAATGAGATACGGCAAAACCTCCAAACAGATTCACTTTTTTACCGGGCTGTGCATCGTAGTATAAGATACCTGCAGAGGCATCAAAAGAAGTAGCAGATGTTCTGGTAAATACTTCTGCGGTAGTAGCGCCGGGATTATAACCGGTAATCGGGTTCCACTGATCGCCGAATGTTAGTTTTGAAGGATTGAATTTACGTTGAATGATCCCCAGCTGCATGCCCATGACGATGCGATGATATTCCTGCGGGCCAAAGCGCACCCCTGTATATGCATAGCTCACATTCGCTGTGAAATAATTATAGCCACCATCTCCGGCTGTTTGATTCAATATACTGGCGCCGAAGTTGGAATTTTTGTTTGTGGTGAAGTCTGCCGCCAAACCAGGTGTGGAGAACGGACTACTGATGTTTCCCCACTGCGAACGGTAAATGCCCGTTATGCGGTAATCGCCATCAAATGCACCTGTTAATGCCGGATTCAGCCACGCAGGATATACATAGTACTGTGAGAAATGCGGATCTACCTGCGCCCGTATTGCGCTGCCTGCTAAACAGGCCGCTATCAACAGAATTATACTCGTTCTCATTGCGATTAGTTTTATTGTTAGTTACTTGTTGCTGTGTTGTTTCATGGGTTTACTTAATGATTGTTATTGATCCTGTTCGTGGGGCGAAGCCGTTCTGTAAACGAATAACATAATAATAGGTAGCCATTGGTAACGGCTTGCCTCCTGACGTTCCATCCCACGGTTTGCCATAGCCGGCCGAATAAAATACCCGTTGTCCATACCGGTTGTACACTTCTACTGTACAGCCGGGATAATCACTAAGATTGGTAATTTCCCAGGTGTCGTGAATACCGTCTCCATTGGGAGAAAATGCATTGGGAATAAGTACCGGTTTTAATATTTTGACTTTCAGAAAATCTGATGCGGTACACTGGCCTTCACCGGTTGCGGTTAGCGTATAGGTTTCGTCGTACATGGCCTGCAACAGAGGCCGCAACTGATGCGGATTACTTAATCCTGTTGCAGGCGACCAGTTGAAGGTTAGCACGGTAGAATCATTGGCCGTAGGACTGAATTGTACGATCGTTCCCTGCGGCACTACAAATGAAGGCCCTGCGTCTATTACCGGCTGCAGATATACTACTACCTGTTTGGTAAATGCATCTGAAGTACAGCCCGCGCCATTGGTTACCTGCAACTGCACCTGATATGTGCCCGGTAAGCTATAGCGTTTGGTAGGGTTTTGTTTACCGGATGAACTGCCATCGCCAAAAGTCCAGTCCCATTTTTGAATGGTGCTGTTGGCGGCAGTGCTTTGATCGGTAAAATAATTATCGGTTCCCTGACACAGCGTATCGGGGGCGACGACAAAGGAAGCGACCGGTTTATCGAAAAATGATCTTAATGTTTTAGTAGCGCCGCTGCTGCAACCAAAGGCTGAAACAGCAGAGAGTTTAATGTTGTAGGAACCTGATGCAGCATACACATGGCTGGCATCGGCTGCGTGCGACACAGTACTGCCATCACCGAAGTTCCAGGTGTAGCTGAGCGATGAATTATCAGCTATTGTGGTAGCGTTTTTGAAATCGGCCGAACCACCCGGCATACATACCGCTGCAGGCAAACTAAAATCAGTTACCGGCAGCGGATGTACTGTTACCAACCGGGTTGCTGTATCACTGGTGCACCCCTGATCACTCACTGCAACCAGCTTTACAGAATACGTATTATAAGCACTCCATGATTTTGTAAATGTGTTATTGTTGGTATTTAAAATCCAGTTTCCATCCCCAAAATTCCATTTCCATGTTGTGATGGTTCCTGATGAAATAACCGACTGATCGGTAAATGTTGCGGTACCGTCTATACAGATATCCGGGGTCGCGGTAAATGCGGCTGTCGGTTTGGGATATACGGTTATACTGCTGGTGATCGTTTCTGTACATCCTGCAGTACTTGTATAGGTATAGGTGATGGTATGTGTTCCTGCGCCTGCTGCTGACGGACTAAAACTTCCTGCCGGCGTAGTGCCAGGCCCGCTGTATACACCGGTGCCGGGTACACCATTGGTAACAGTAGCCGTTGCTACCGATATGGCATTGGTGGCGCTTTCACAAACCGCAGGCAGGGCGCCATAACTTAATTTGGGCCGCAGGCTAAATGTAGCTGCTACCAGCGTATCTTTTGAACAACCATTGGCAGTGGTTACTGTAAAGTGAATATTGTAACTGCCAAAGCCATACGTATGTGATGGGTTCGGTAGGGTTGAAGTATTTGGATTAGCCGGTGTTGCATTGGGGTCGCCAAAATCCCAGCTCCATGCGTTAATGGTTTGTCCGTCGGGCACGTGGCTTGTATCTGTAAATTGTACAATTCCATTATCAGGTAAACAACCTACGGGATAACTAAAGCCCGGTTTTGGCTTTGCATAAATGGTAACGGGTACCTGCACTGTATCGCTTACACAGGCGCTACTCACTTTTGCCACATGTTTTACGGTATAGGCTCCATACGCAGGATACATATAGGTTTGCGCATTGGCATTTGTTGCAGAAGTTGTGGTGCTATTACCAAAATCCCAATACCAGGTATTAATGGGCACAGGGCCACCATATGATGATGTTTCACTGAATACGATATTGCTTCCCTGGCAAACTGCCAGCGGCGCTGCACTAACAGTAACGACCGGCGGCGCATAGATAGTGATTGGTTTGGTAGTATCCGTTACACAGCCATCTGTAGTAACTACTGTGAGCTTCACATTCTGCAGACCGGTTGCAACAAACAGTTTCGAGGGATTTTGTGCACCTGAAGTGGTTGCATCGGGAAAAGTCCATTGCCATTGACCGATGGTATAGGAACCTGTTGATGCCGGGCCTGCAAACGCCACCGCATCTTTTATACAACCAGTAGGATGCGTAAAGGTGAAGTCTGCGGTTGGCTTGGGTTTTACCTCAATCGATATTTTTAACTCTTCGGCATTATTGCAACCATCAATCGTCAAACTGGTTGAGCGGATGGGAATATTGTAGGTACCGGGTGTATTGAAGGTATACGTACCGGGTAAAGTGTATTTATAATAGAGAATGCCGTTTACTGTTACTGTGCCATCATAAGCCAGTGATGCAGGGTCAATGGTAGTATCGGCATTGGGTGTTACAACTGTACCCAATGAACTGATATTCCAAACCAGCTTCAGTGGCTGATAGCGAATGAGCGCTGATAACTTAACCGGTGTATTTACACAGGTAAAGGTGTGACTGTTCTTTCCGCCGTTTGCGGTATCGGGCTGGTTGTGTATACTTGCTACAGCATTGAGGTTATTGAGATAAGTGCCTACATTGTATGCGTAGCTTTCAACACTTCCCAATCCGTAGGTGATACCGGTAAAGGCTGAGTCGCAGGTTATGAGGCATTGCCCTAATGGTGGAGCGGGTGGTAATGGACAATCCCATTTCTTTATTACCACAGTATACCCCTGCATATTGGCATTTGTATAGGTGACGGCGCCATTGGCAGGATATAATACGCCTCCAATGCGTAAAGAACTTAAGCCCGCATTAGGAACAATAAGGGTTGCATAGTTAACCTCGATCGACTGTTTATTATTTCTGAAAAAGCCTACGCTTTTGATTGCCTGTTCAATGGGGCTTAGCACTACCATTTCCGGATCGCCCAATCCTCCGGAGCCCAAACATCCGCCACCTGTCATAAACTGCATTACTTCTATTGGTTTATCGGCGTCGATAATATTGGCAGAGCTGCTTTCAAATACATAGAAATTACCGTTCTGCAAACCGGTCAATGTAGTAGTAACATTGGTAGCGGTATTTTTTACCGTAACTACTGTAGTGGGGTCACTGACTGCTACTTTATAGGTACAGGTAGAAAAAGACAAGGGTGCGGCGCTGCCCGAGAAGGGCGCGGTAAAATATTTCTTACCCCATGCATGCCGCGGGAATAATTGCTGGTTATCGTTATCACCACCACCGCTTCCGCAGGATGCAGGATTAGCGGTGCGACTACTGCCGGCAAATACGGCAATAGGATTACAATCGCCACTGGCATTGGCGAGCGAACGAACAGTAGTACCCGTTAGTTGCTTGCCCGTAGAAGCAGTACCTCCGTTGCCATTGGCATCGGCGCCGTCGTTGGCGCCAACGACCTGATAGATCTGTCCTTTCATTAAGGTTATGGTAGAAGAAACGCCCGGCTGTAATCCTGTTTTATTCTGCGCCCGTGTAAGTACGGATGGAGTGATCTGTATAACGGTATTATCCTTGCTGGCAATTACATACATCCAGTTGTAGCAATTGGAAGCATATTCCTGCTTGCTGTTGAGCGATACATAGGAATATCCCCACGCGTCAACGGGTAGCAACATGGTAGCGCCGGAAGAGGCAGAACCATAGATATGCGCGTACGCTACAATAGGCACGTTGCTCACAATATGAATACCTTTTTTTCTGAAGATACCTGCACCTCCTGTTCCGGCAGGCGGCGGATCGCTAAACAGACGCGCATCATAATTTGGATCACTGTTTGGATCGCCGGGAGCGGCAGGTCCGTTTACTGACCCTTTTGGTATAATATCAGATTGTATTACCGTATAAGCAGGTATGGTATATGTTTTCCTGAACCATCCTGCTGTAATAGGGGCACTGCTATCGATGGTTACAGTAACCGTAGCAGGCTGCGCTTCGGCACTGAGGTAGAGCACCATATTCATATCGTTCCCTCCTGTTTCCATAAACTGATGGTGCCCATACCCCACCCAAAACTCCGTCCCTCTGTTTGAAATGTTCTGCGTATAACCGCATATGCTGCTGAATAGAAATGCAACAACCATAAGCATTACTGCGACTGCCCTGTACAGCATACACTCATTTCTTTTATGATTTCTGTTCACATGCATATTTTATTCTTTAGTACTATCGGATGAGATTAATTGCACCTCTCTTATCTACTACAGTTCCATCTGTCAATACCATTCTGCACACATACATATACACGCCTGATGGTTGGATCTTTCCTCTATAGGTGCCATCCCATCCTCTGCTCTGATCTCTTGTTTCAAATAATTTTTCTCCCCACTGGTTAAATATTGCAAACTGCAGTTCTCTGATCTTATAGCTGTACACTCTCAGCACATCATTCAGTCCGTCGCCATTGGGTGTAAAGCTGTTGGGGATGAAGATGCCATCGGGCAATACCTGTTGCCGTACGGGTGGCGATATACTGCTGGTACATGCGCCTATTGCTTTTACTACTAATGTTACTGTTTGCAATGGCTGCAGACCGGCTACCACATGTGTAAGCCCTGTTGATCCTGATGAAGGCGTTTGCCATGTGCTGCCTCCGTCGAGTGAAACCTGATAACCAGTGGCGCCGGGCACGGCATTCCATTTAAAGCGTACCAGATTGGCCGATACCGAATCAACTACCGCTATAGGTTGTTGTATGCCCGATTGAACGGTGACCGTTACTTTGGTTATTTCTGAAGCGCAGCCTGCAGCAGAAGTTTGCTGTACATAATAGTCGGTTGTAGCGGTAACATTGGTTATGTGCAGGGTTGCGCCGGTACCCAGTACTGTACCACCCGAAGCTGAAGCATACCATGTGTAAGTAGCAGCAGTGTCAGGATTTTGAACCTTCAGCGTGGTGTCTGTACCGGTACAAACCGATAATGGGTTTACTGATACGATTGGTATCGGGTTTACTTTTACCTGTTTGGCCGTGTCGCCTATACAACCGTCAGCGGTTACCGACTGCAATTCTTCCATATAAGTGCCGGGAACATTGTACGTGTATGAAACATGTTGGCCGTTGTTTTTGGTGCCATCATGGAAAGTCCATTTCCATTGGTTTACTGCGAGCCCGTTTGCGGCAACAGATTCTCCGGTAAACTGGGCGATGCCTTTAACGCATCCTGCGAAGTTGACGGTGAAGTCAGATTTCGGTGCAGGCACTACCTGTACGAAGATCAGGTCGCGTCCTGTATGATCGCAGCTTTCAATATCGGGATGACTGTATTCAATTTCTACGGTGTAAACACCGGGGCTGCTGAATGTGTAATCCTGATTTAATGGGAACACATAGTTCTTAACCCCGTTTACATACATACTATCGGTTGGCGCCGGATTATTGATGGTTACATCTGTATGCGGTGATAAGCCAGGCACGATACTGAATTTCCATGTAAGGAAATCGGGTTTGAATGGCAGATAGGCGGTGAACTTAAACGGTGTTCCTGCGCAGGTGTAAGAAGCAGTTGCAGATCCGGAACCCAGTGAATTGGAAATGGTTCCCATACCCTGCAATGTTTTTACCATTGTTCCTACGTTGTAACCGTAGCTTTCAACACTTCCTAATCCATATACGAGACCCAGATAAGCCGAATCACTTTCAACGGAGCTTTGTCCTGCACCTGCGGGCCATTTTTTAATGGCAACGGTATAACCAGGTTTCGAATGCGGATAGCTGAATTTATCTGATGCGGGAATGGCACTCCAGGGCACGCCGTCTATCTTGAGTGAGTTCATACCACCATCAGGAATAATGATGGTTAAATAGTTTATATCGATGGCTGATAAATTATTGCGATAGAAGCCTGAGAAGCCGCTGATAGCCTGTTCTGCAGAACTTAGAATATAACTATCGGGATCGCCTTCGCCATTTGTATTAGGGCAGCTACCTTCCGATGCGGTATACTCAACTACCATTACCGGACGATCGGCAACAATAATATCAGGTGTATTACTTTCAAACTGATAGTATCTGTTATTGATAATATTGGTTAGCGGAACACTGTTACGTGTTACTACGGTGGCAGGATCTTTCACCAGCACTCTGTAAATGTTTGTCATCAGACTGCTGATACTGCCACTGGTAGAAGTGGACGCTGTTAAATATGTTTTACCCCAGGCCGAGTACGGGAAGTTTTGTTGCAGGAACAGGTCACCTGAAGAGCCTGTTGATAAACCACAACCTATTCCGGTACGTGAGCTTCCGGTAAATACGCCGATGGGGAAACATTCGCCATTGGCATTGGGCACTGATTTTATGATGGAGCCGGTTAAGTCGTATCCTTCAGAACCACTCATCATGGCGCCTAATACCTGATATACTTGTCCTGCATTGAGTGTAACCCTGAAAGGAACATTAGGCAGTCTGCCACCGAGTGTGGGAACAGAAGGTGTTATTTCCACCACGGTGTTGTCTTTGTCGGCCACCACCATAATGGTAGTATAGGCATCGGTGGGACTATAGTATTGTCTGTTATTTATAGAGTAATATTCATAACCCCACACTCCAACCGGGAATAACATAGTAGCTCCGGAGTTTGCGCTGGCGAAAATGTGCGCATATGCTGTAATAGGAACGTCACTCGTTATACTGATACCCCTGTCGTATAGCCCTTCATCCACCAGGCGTGCATCATCTGCCCCGGTCTTGGGCATATATTCAGAGGCCTGTGTTGTAAAGGGTGGAATTATATAATTACGTACCCAGTTGGTGCCGTTTATCCGAACCTGCACATTGGCCGGCTGATCGGTAGTGCTCATGTACAATACCATATCCTGTGAATTGCCATTGTTAAAATCATAGCTTCTCTGATAGCCTACCCAGAAGTGCTTGCCACGGTTTGAACTGTCTTTTTCGGGCAGTACCGGTGGTGCATATGGATTGATAAGCCCTGTGAACCGGTCGATATAGTTTAGCGAATTCTGTGTGATCTTTTTCTTATTTACATCAACCCGGCTGCTGAAGCCAACGGTCCATGCATTGGATGCAGTTGTTTTTCCAAGACCCAGGTTGTTTTGATCAGGAATAGAGCCCTGCCATGGATCGATATAGAACAGTTCCATGTTGTAGTCGTAATTGCCGCCGCCGGGAATATCCACTTTTGTATAGAAGAACATGGAATCGGGGCGTGATTGCAAGCCTGAAGGCACTACACCAGAGAATCGTCTCGCTTCGAGAGATGCCGGTGCTGTAGGTCCCCACGTAATCTTCATCACGGTATCTGTACCATACATGAATGTCTGCGTTAGATTGGCAGCCGGTGTTGCAGGCGTTGCGGTTAATACGGTAGGCAATGCCGTTGGGAAGAACTCATACGCTCCCAGGTCGGGCACACCGGTTGTTAGTGTAACCGGTCTTGGATTATTATTGAAATCGTAATTGTTGCCGGCAATCTGGATACCACGCCCCTGCATGGCCCATACATCGGGATTAGCGAGATCAGGATGCAGGTCGGTATCATTTACAAAGGCAGGCGGATATACGATGGAATATTTATCCCAATAGGAAGCAGACTTCCAATCAGCCAGCGTAGCATAAGTACCGGCTGGCGTACCTCTTTGCACCAATACGCTTCCTGTTGTGTACAGCATATTATAATCGCTGGTATACGCCTGCGCTGAATTACTGAGATACAATGCCTTTCCACCTCCTTTATGAGAGAAGATATTATTGCGCAACTGTATACCTGTTGCGGTAGTATTATTGAACCACGCTGCATAGTTATTGGTGGCTGATGAAGCGGTGCTGTTTATTGTGTTGTTATAATAATTGGCTACACTGAAGTTGTTATGATACAATCCGTATGAACTGGCGCCGCTGGTATTGATGGCCACTACGTTGTTCCGTACTTCCACACCCGGTGAGTTGGTGAGATATAATCCATATAAAGTGCCGGTGTTGTTCAACACAGCAGTCACCGTATTGCCTGCGAGTATGCCGTGGCTGTTGAGCGAGCTGTCGCAGTTAACAAGGGCCAGTCCGTAAACTGTAGCCGTTGTATTGCTGGCGGTTACAATATTACCGGTGATATGATAAGCTGAATCGCAATCATTGGCATAGATACCATACGACGGCGTATTAACAGCACCGTTAATGGTAACGGTGTTCTTATTTAACTGCAGGTGTTTTACGAAAGATGTATATATCCCGTACTGCCAGGCGCCGCTGATGGTGTTGCTGTCGATCACGTGATCAGGTGTTAAGCCAACTCCGGCGCTGGTGCCGGCGAACAAAATACCACTGGAACCATTGCTGATAGTGTTGCCTCTGATCACGTTGCTGACACCTTTTAACTGGCTGGCATAAATTCCGACTACATTATTGGAAGCAGTGGTAACAGCCGGTGAGGCAATAATACAGTTGACGATACTATCGTATGAAGCAGAACCAGCCAATTCAACCACGCGACCAAACGAACTATTGGCGCCGGTAATGGTAAGGTTCTTAAAGATGAAATGTTGTGTACTGTCGAGCTTCAGTGTATAATTGGCTGTACCGCTTGCATTGAAAGAGAGGTTTACAGACCCGGCTGTGCCATTAGCACTCTGGAAGGTTACTGTATTTACGGATGACGTATTGGGTATATAGGGTATTCTTATCTGTTCATTGTAAGTACCGGCAGCTACATTAAACACTACAGGTCCGGTAATACCGCACAGCAATGCATCTACCGCACTCTGGAACGACTGGAAGTTTGGTTGCGTTGCAGGCAATGACGGATCGATGGTATAAGTACCTGTGAGCAACACATTGTTTAAGGTTACCTGTACCGAGGGTGTGAACGATGTATTGTTGTTACAGGTTACAGCAGCCCTGAACCAGGTGCTTAAAGTAGCCTTTGTGTTAAACTGAGGGAAGTATTGAACAGGACTGATGTTTGTCCAGTTCACCCCGTCGGGTGATGACTGCCACTGGAAGGTAATAGCGCCCAGCGGTGAGTTACCGGTAACATTCAGTTGAATAGGCGTTTCAAGACATAACCCTGTTGAAGGCGTTACCGAAGCTGTACCTGCCACAGGTGGGTTCTGACATGGCGGTGGTGCAAATTCATAAGCGCCTATATCAGGAGTAGTGGTTGAACGTGTTACATTCAATATATCGGAAGTAATATTAACGGGCGTGCCTTTATTATCAATCGCAACCAGTTGTGGCATATAGTTTCCTGTAGCAACGTCTGTATACAATGGGTTCATGCTATAGGAATGCGCATCCTGATTGGTAGCACTGTTCCAGTCGGCAAGTGTAGTACGGTTGGCTGTATAATAGCCCACATTTCCATTGGTAGCTGTTACATAAATATCATTGTAATCAGATAAGAGTTGGCTGGAAGTTGAATTGAGATAAATACCAGTTTTTGTACCGGTACCTCCCCTGCTGATGGTAATGATATTATTGACGAACTGCAAACCGTTGGCTGTTGACGTATGATAAAATCCGGCGCTCGCACCTGTAGCCGTGCTGAGTGTATTGTCGATTGAAATGGTGTTGTGATAATACCATACATTGTTTGAGCCGGTGTTGTACAGGGCATAAATTGGCCCGTTGCCATCGAGATTATAGAACAGGTTATTGCTTACTGTATCTTCCAGCGTAGCGCTTACTCCGTTATGATATATACCATAGAAGGCAGCAGTGCTGGAAGTTTGCCCTCCAAAGAAACTGGTAAACCTGTTCTTTGAAATACTTAAGCGATCGCTGGGGGTAGCAGTAAGGTAAATACCATATACATTGGTAGCGGTATTAGCACGTGTGGGACGCGTAAATATATTGCCGGCAACGACAGTATTGCCCGTGCCAGATATATACATACCATAATTGTAAAATTCGCGTATGGTACTATTCGTGAACCGGTTGTTGTTGATATAACCGGCAGATGTAGTGTTGCCTACGAGAGTAATTCCATAATAGCCACCGGTAATGGTATTCCGGTCGAACGTATTTCCATCAGATAAAGTATTGCCGCTTGAAACAGTGCCTGCATCGGTGGCATTGATCACAATACCGGCATAGTTGGTATTGGTTGATGTTATGGAAGTATTGATGACGCATTTGCGGAAAGTATTTGAATCGGCGCTATTTATGAGCTGTACGCCATAACCATAAGTGCCACCGGCGGCATCAATTACGAGGCTATCGAAGATGATGTGATCGGCCCCATTTAATTTGATGACGGCGCGTTGCGTGTTGGTGCCGGCATTAAAGGCAATGGTGTTTCCATTTCCATTAAACGTAATGGTATTGATGGCCGAGGTTCCGGCAATGCTATCGAGTATGAGCTGCTCGCTATATGTAACAGGACCAGGTACTACGTTAAATACTACGGGGCCCCCAATACCACAACCCATAGCTGCTTTTGCATCGTTAAAGGAAACAAAGTTGCCGCCGGGTGTGCCGGGCACATATGTTCCGGGGGCGCTTTTGTTAATAGTATAGGTTCCTGCAGGCAATGCCGGGTTCACTACCAGTTTTACGGTATCAGTATATATTGTATTGACGCCGCAGGATATAGCTACCCTGAAGAAGCTGGTTGTATCAGCGGTGAATGTAGTATCGGGTGTTAACATTGGCATACCGATATTGGTATATGGGCCCGACAATGATTTTGCATGCTGCCACTGGAATGTTTGTCCCGATCCAAAGGCGTTGATATTCAGATGCAGGTATACAGCACTATACTGGCAAATTGTATCTGGCGTAATTACTACAGTGCCTGTTACCGGCGGATTGCTACAGGGTGATGGCGTAAATTCATAACAACCTATATCTGGCGTAGTGGCATTACGCGGCTGATCGAGTATATCATCTGTTATACCTATGCCTGTGCCTTTGTTGTCGATGCCAGCATTGCCCGGTGTGTAATTGCCATTGGCAGGATCAACATAAGCAGGAGTTATAGACAGTGAATTATTATCCAACCCGGTGGACGATTTCCAGGTGGCAAGTGTAGTGCGGTTGGTAGTGAAAAATCCTACCGAATTGGTTCCTGCCGCGGCATTGATATAATAATCGTTATTATCAACGCCGGCAGGCAGGTTACCGTCCAGGTAAATACAATGTTTCGTACCTGTGCCACCCCTCGTGATGGAAATAATATTGTTATAGAAGAATAGTCCGCCTGCAGTACCGGTTTGATAAAAGCCTCTGGTAGCTGCAGTTGAAGTAGCCGTGATATTATCCAGTGAAATGGTATTATGGAAGTACCACGCATAGCTTGAGCCTGTGTTCATAATAGCATACTCAAGCCCATTACCATTTATATTGTAAATAAGATTATTGCTGACGGTGTTTTCATTGAACGTTCCGCCGGTTGATCCATTGGAGTTATTAAAGTTGATGCCATAGAACCCCGCAGTGCTGGCAGGCGCTCCTCCAAACGGATTGCTGATACGGTTCTTTGACACGAAACATCCGGCATTTTTTTCGGTAGTGAAATAAATTCCATAAAAATCACCCACGGTAGTACGTGTTGGCCTGCTGATATTATTTTTCTGAATTACTGTTGCGTAGCTACCGCTTACATAAATACCATACTGGTAAAAATCTTTAATGGTATTGTTTATGATCTGGTTAAATCCATTCGCACCATTGTCGAAAGTAGCTACCAGCGTTATACCATAGTAACCACCGATAATAGTATTGTTTGAAAAGATATTATAATCGCTTAAAACAGTACCGGTTGATACAGCCCCTGCATCGGAACCATTTACCACTATACCGGCAAAGTTTTGCGAGTTACCAGTGAGAGGAAGATTGATGGTACAATACCGCACCACATTCGAATCGGTATTGCTCATCAATTGCACGCCATAGCCGTATGTACCGGAATTGGCATTGATGATAAGGCTATCGAAAATGATATGTTCGGCCCCATTCAGTTTAATAACTGCGCGCTGATTGGTATTGGCAGAAGCAAAGCCAATAGCAGCCGTACCATCGCCTTTAAATGTAACGGTATTTACATCGGAGGAACCGGGCACAGGCGTCATGATCAACTGTTCGTTGTACACACCGGTGCCTGCGCTTACATTAAATATAACAGGGCCGTTAATACCACACTTAATGTAATTATATGCATCATTGAAGGAAGCAAAATTGCCGCTTCCGGTAGGCAATGAATTGTTGATGGTAAATGTACCGCTGACAGCAGTGGGTGAAAAAACTTTTACTGCTGTTGCATTGGCAGATAAACCGGAGATGGTACAATTGGTTACCAGCCGGTACCAGTGCGAACCTACCTGTGTAGTAGTAAGCGTGATTGCGGTAGCGCCGGGAATATTCGTCCAGGTTAAGCTATCGGTTGACTGCTGCCACTGGTAGGTAATACCATTTCCTGTGCTTATGCCGGTAACACTGAGTGTAAATGGTTCTATACAAACCGAAGCGGATGAAGTAACGGTAGTACCTGCATTTGGCGTGCCGGAACAATCGGGCCAGTCGGCAATCAGGATATCATCAATACCAATATCGGTGACACCAAAATCGGACACTCCTTTAAAGCGGATTACGGTTGTAGCAGAAGTGGAATTAAAGAAAATTGTTTTTGTGCTCCATGCTGACCTTAATCCTACACTATCGAGACGGGTAAAGGTAACGCCGCCATCTTTTGATAAGAGTATAGACAGTGAATCGGAGCCTGATGTATTGATATAGCTGAACGATAACCGTTTGTTGGCGGCTGCGGTGCTGGCGTTTATGTACAGATCGAATTTGCCTGAATCTCCTGAAGAAGCATCGTAACTATGGAAACGGGCAGAATAGGTTCCCTGTGCAGAAGCAGGAGTATAAGCTCCGGTGTTAGAGTTCCAGTTGGCGGCAGCACCATCATCATTCCGGCGCCATGAAGCATTGCCTGTAACCGGATTGTTGTTCCAGAAATTGTTGGGAACATCACGTGTACCGCAACCATTCATCCAGGTACTTTCAAAACTTTCCGCATAAGGCAATGGTGCATATACAGGCACTTTCATCAATACCTGCACGGGTGTTGAACTGGCGGATTGTGAACCGTTGGCACAGGTGACCAGTATACGATACCAGGTAGCAACAGTTTGTGTGGTGGTATAATTTTCACCGGTAGCACCGGTAATATTATTCCATGTAGTATTATTGGTGGAAGACTGCCACTGGTAAGTAAGGCCATTTTGTAATGGCAAACCGTTTACACTTAATACAAAGGAAGAACCGGGGCACACATTGGTTGAGCTTGACACGGTTGTACCGGGCACGGGAGTGCCTGAACAGTTTTCCAGATTAAAGAGCAATAAATTATCAATGCCGATATCTGTAAAACCAAAATCTGACCAGGCTTTGAACCGTAATACAGAAGTAGCAGAAGCAGATGTAAAGTTGACGATCTGTTGCTGCCAGCCTGAGGTGGTTGTAAAGCCAGCGATCCGGGTAAACGTAAGGCCACCGTCTGTAGATAACAATACCTGCAGACTATCGTCGCCGTCGGCATTTATGTAATCAAAGCGTACACGTTTGGTGGCAACGCCCGTATTACAGTTAACATACAGATCAAGCTGACCAGCAGTTCCCTGCGATGCATCATATGAATGGAAGCGGGCAGAATATGTACCCAGAGATGCACCAGGTGTATAAGTGCCCCCTGTAGAGGACCATACGGCCGATGCGCCATCATCATTTCTACGCCATGAATTATTGCCGGTAACCGGATTGCTACGCCAGAAATTATTGGGAATATCGCGTGTATCGCAACCGTTCATCCAGGGATCTTCAAAACTTTCTGTAAACGGAAGCGTTGCATATGTTACTCCATTGGTATTTTCAAGCAAAGAAGCCGAGTAAACCGTACTGGCGCCGCAGGTAACCCCCACCCTATACCACGTACTTGTTGTTTGCGATGTGGTGAGGGTAGGTGATGTTGCACCCGTAATATTCGTCCATGTGGTGTTATTGGGCGAAGACTGCCATTGATAGGTTTGTCCCGCGCCCGCTGTTCCACCGCTAAGGCTCAACGTAAAGCTCACGCCTACGCAAACAGGGTTGGCTGTTGTGTTGAGTGTTCCCGGTACCGGCGGACTGGTACATCCTAATGATGCAAATTCATAAGCGCCAATATCGGGCGTGGTGGCGCTGCGCGCAGCACCTGTTATATCGGTTGTAACACCGAGCGGTGCACCCAGATTGTCAACAAAGGCACTGGACGGTTTATAATTGGCAGCAGCGGCATTTACAAACAACGGATCAACCGATACGCTGTTCAAATCAAAGCCTGTACCCTGCCATGCCGTCAATGTACTGTATGCTGAATTATAATAACCAATATTATTTGTTCCCGAAGGCGCATTAATGTATAAGTCGTTATTGGTGGAAGCAGTAACACCGCTGGTAGAAAAGTACAGACCGTATTTGGCGCCCGTACCGCCTCTTGTTATATAGATGATGTTGTTCTTTACATTCACATTGGCGCCATACACATAACAGCCATAGGTAGTGCCTGCTGTGGCGGCCGCATCGTCGAGCACAATGGTATTATGATAGATGTTCCAGTTGGTATTACCGAAGCTAACAATACCATATTCAGTTCCGGCGCCATTATTGAAATTATACAGCAGGTTATTCTGCGCCGTATTAGGTTGCGCCGCAGAAGTTCCGGAGGCGCCTATATAAATGCCGTATGCTGAAGAGTTGTTTCCGGTAGCAGCATCGAATAGGTTATGAATACGGTTTTTTTCTATAAGCAGCCCTGTGCTTGTTGCATAGATACCATAGGTGGTGCCAACACCTGAGCGGGATGGCCTGGAGATATCGTTTCCTCTTACAACCACGTTGTTAAGGCTCGCATAAATGAAAGTACTATAGACTTCGCGCACGTTGTTATTCTGCACTATATTCACTGCAGTATTCGCACCGGCTGTTCCATACAGGAACAGGCCGTAGTATCCTCCAATTATTGTATTACCCGATATAAGGTTTCCATTGCCGTTATTACCAGAAGCAAATAAGGTGTTGGCAGAACCGTTTATCAACATCCCTATATAATTTGTAGAAGTAGAACTGGTGCTGGTAGTAATGGTACATTTTCTGATAATATTGCTGTCGGCCTTGTTCATCAGTAGTATGCCCCAGCCGTATGTACCGGCCGAGACATCTACATTCAGGCTATCGAAAATAATATGGGAAGCACCGTTTAGTATAATAGCAGTCGGATTATTAACATCGGAAGTATTGTAAGCGAGTGTAGCACCATTACCATTGAAAGTAATAGTGTTTACGATGGATGCACCACCTATTGACGGTATGGTCACCTGCTCTGCATAGGGGCCGCTGTTAGGCACGACGTTAAATATTACCGGCGCGTTGATGCCGCATTTGATATAATTGACCGCATCGTTAAACGACTGGAAATTGGTTCCTCCTGTAGGTTGTGCACTGTTGATGGTAAAAGTGCCTGATACAAGCGCAGGCGATATAACCTGCACCGCATTGGAAGTATCTGACAAATTGGTATTGGTACAGGTAACTATTGCTCTGTACCAGTTAGTAACACTTTGCGTGGCTGTATAGATCGCCGTGGTGGCTCCTGTAATATCCGTCCAGGTGCTGTTGTTGGTTGAAGCCTGCCATTTATAGTTAATGCCTGACGCAACGGTTTGACCGCTCAGGCTTAATGTGAAATTTTGTGCAAGGCATACATTGGAAGCACTAGTGGATGCTGTGCCGGCATGCGGTTTACCGCTGCAGGCGGTAGCAGGTATCCACGAAAAAACAATATCGGGCCGGGTCGTTTGTGTACCCGAATTGAGGGTATTGTTTGTGGCACAAAGGCTGCCCAGGTTATCGGAAATATAGGTGTGTGAACCATTAAACGACAATCCCGTTGTAAAAGGCACTTCTACGTTATGCGTATATGTCTGGCTACTGGCGTTATTCGGATCGCCATTACATATTTCTATTAAAATATTATCAACGCCATTCCAGTTAAAAGGCAGGGGCAGTGTGAACGTATTAGAGCCGGTAACGGGCTGATAATCCACGGGGGTTGTTTCTACAGGAACGCCGGTGAATACATCCCATGAATTGGATGATAATGACGTGGCGCTTGTTGAACCTACTCTAATTACGAGGCCTTCCGTTATGCCGGCAGCGTTGAGATTTAATACATTGAATTTAATGGCCACAATATTACCTGGCCCCATACCTGCGGCGGCCAATTCAGATCCCTGATACAAATACTGCGCACGGCTACCCTCGTACCAATCCTGTATGGGGCAGGGATAGGATGTACTTGAATTACCGCTGGTGGCTGTTCCGATGTTGATATCCGTTTGGGCATGTACCCCGAAGCATAGTGTTAGTATCAATAGCAGCCAGCTAATTTTGCGAATACACGTATATGAGTAGCTGTTTCTCATGTAAGCAGTTTTTGTATTTTATTGAGATCGGTTTCTTTATTGTCATTCCGGCAAAGCAATAGATGGCCTGGTATCGCCCATAGCAGGCGATTCGCGGGTTGTATTGCCAGTTATATTTATGGATTGACTATTGCATATTGTGTGTTGTGAATTTGTTCATTGGTTTCACAGGGACGGATCAAAATGAATGGTAGGTTTTAAATAGGACATATAATATCATTATTGCTGCCAGGTGATCCACGCTTTGGCATCTTTGGCACTGACCATATCATAAGTTGTTTCACTGGTTTGTACGAACCAATATCCATTGGTAATAAACAGTTGTTGTTTTGTTTGATATGCCGGACCGGATGTGGGGTACACGCCTGCTGTAAGATCGCCGAGGTAACCGAGCACAAGCCTTCCGTCTGACTGAAACTGGGGCTGTTGCCCGGTTCCATAGTTCCAGTCTACCGTATTGGAAGCCGGTATATAATAGTAAGGCGTAAACGCATCAAACGACGGCCCTGTAGAAGGCTGGATCCCCGCCCAGTATACAAGGGCATAATAAGTTGATGTATCTGTTTTCAGAGTCTTTATGCCATAGGCATCATCTACCCCGTTTACATGAAATCCGTTTACCGAAATCCAGTTACCCTGCACACTGGCGGCAGTCTGCCACCAGCGCCTTGCAGCATTTACATCGGGATTGATCGGTTTAATAGCGCCGGCAATAGCAGCGGCGGTGTTGTTGACGTTTACTTTTAAAGAGGCAGACACGTCATCCCATCCTGTAATGGTAAATCCGTTAATTGTTTGTGAGCCGTTGACAACAGGTGATTTAAACTGTACGCCGGCAGCAGAAATATAGTATGGCGTAGCAACAGAGTGCGGTATACCTCCACCATCCTTCCACGTTATCATGAGTGTTTTATACACCGGGTAGTTTAACAGTTCGTATTCGGTACTGTTATAGGTGAGCCGTTTGAAGTAGTTCAGGATCTTTCCCATGCCGCTAAAATTCTTCACAGTATTGCCAACCTGTTGATTTTCCCAGGCTGCGCGCTCCTGTGAGGAGGCTTTGTGCAATACGGCTGAACTGCCATTAAACCGGCCAGTGAGTACAATACTATCTGTGGTAACGGTATCTATAGAAAATTCAAAATCAGAAACCAGCCCATTTCCGGCGATGCCACCGTTTACCCGGGGATCGGGATCAGCAATCAGGTGTATATATGAATAGGTATCGAAAAGCAAACTGGGTTGTTGTAATGATTTTAAGCGATAACTGCTTTGTGCGGGAAAACTGGCAGTGGTAGTATCATAATCACAATACATCACTACGCGGTTGCTGTCGTTGAATCTGAAATAAAAGCTGTAAGTGTTTCCCAGTTTGGTTTCCAGAATGGCCGTCCACCCATCGGGGGCGCCGGTAATAACCGACTGGTATTTACTTAGTATTTCATTAATGCGGTCATCAGCGTCTTTACTAAATGCCGGGGAATTATCTTTCCGGCAGGCGACAAATGCGACTGCTATTAATATGTATATTATCTTTCTCATAATCAGTTTTTTGATCGTGGTTAACCCACCCCTATTGATCATCGTTTATGTTTTACACCCGAAGGCCCCTCCCGGGAGGGGATGAACCCTCTATTTTTTCATCATTTCTCCCTTGCCGTTTACTACTTGCCTTATTTAATCAATGACTCAACAGCTGTGCGCACACGGGTTTGCAGACTGTAAAAATCAATACCCCATACATCTTTGTAATAACCTACTACCGTTGCCTCTTTCATACGTAGTTTGGCAATGGCATCAGCCTGTGTTGTACCATTCGTGCTGGTACCGGCCGGGATGGAGTTTACGATCTTATCAAAACCTCCTTCCTTCAGTCAGCATCATAGAGATCATCTCAACAAAATCTTCATCGGGCGCCGACATAGCATAAGCCGTAACAAAACCATCCCGCCGGGCAGCGTTGTCAGACACGTTGTTCCAGTTTGCGGTATAAAATCCGGGCGTAATTCGCTTAAAATCCTCCGGGTACAACACGTTCTGATGCAGGATATGACCAAATTCATGCTCAATCGTATGGAACATCTGTTTAATGGTTAATGAATCTGATGGTGTATAATCGGGCATTGATTTGGTTCTGAAATCATTCAATACATACAGTACGATTTTGCGGCCGCCTTCTGCGGTTCCCAGCGTAATGGTTCCATCGGTATTCCAGCTTGCACTACCACACAGCACAAAAAACTTGGGGCAATGGGTTTTCATAAACACATCTCCGGCTTCTGCTATATACGTATCTATCCATACCTTTTTCACTGCCTGCATTACGGGAATAATTTTACTTTCTTTGGGTGGCACCAGATCTTTATTCAGTTCCAGTTCAAACTGGTCCCACTTATACTTTACCGATATATTGAAGGGCTTGGTTAAAGTGTCGTAGATCCAGGCATCGATCGGTCCTTTTACCCAGGTATCGCCACCCAATCCGGGTATATCATCTACATTCCCCAGATCGGTATGCTTTTTACAGGCGGAGATGCCGATTAAAAGGGTGATGAAGATATATAGTGTTGTCTTGTTCATAAACGATTTGAGGTTTGTTGTTTGTTGATCTTTTCCTTCGACATTGAATATTCATTATTCAATAATTACCGCGGGTTCAATTCAATTCCTGCCAGCTTTGCCGTTGCAGGGATTTGAAACACCCGCATGGGATCATTGGCTGCCAGGGTAAGCACAAGCCCCTGGGCCGTTGTATGCTGCACGGGTACTTTATAGCGCAACAGATCGAACCAGCGCATACCCTCCTGTACAAACTCGGCCCGCTTCAGGTCCATTAAAGCCGCCAGCGCTCCCTGCTGCACATTGCTGGTACGATAAAACGATCTGATCTTACTGGTAGTAATGCTATGCGCACTGGCATCGTAATTGAAAATGCGTGTGCTGGCATACGCATTGAGATCACTCAGGGCATCGTTGATATTGTTCAGCATGATATTGGCTTCGGCCCTGTTGAACAGCGCTTCTTCGGTTGTAAAGAGCGGCACCATCACATATCCTAATCCTATCTCTGCATTAATTGATTGGCGAACAAAATACTCGCTGACTTTGGGCAGGAAGTAATTATTGGTGCCTGCGGTATACAGCTGATACCTGAATACTTCCGATCCTCCGGTTACGTTAGGACCCAGCAGAATTTCATTGGCCTTCGTGGCATCGAGGCTATAGCGATCAGCATAATAATTTCTTGCCCACCACGAAGGTGTTTCTACCAGCAACAGATTGGCTGCCTCTGTGGCTTTTGCATAGCGCGCCCATAGTTCGTTATAGGTGAGTATGCGGTATTCAGTATTCCACGGACGCAGAACAGGTACGATATTATTATTGGGAAATACCTTTGAAGCATGCTCAACTACTTTTGCATATTGTTTTTTAAACAGATAAAAACGCGCAGCAAAAGCATGGGCAGCGGCTTTGGTAAAATGATAGCGCGGCACGGTGTAAATCTTATCATCTAACAGATCCAGTCCTTCGGTAAGGTCTTTTTCTATCATGTCGTATACGTACTGAACCGTTTTTCTTTCATAATGCTCAAATACTACTTTCTCCGGTTTCAGCACATAGGGAATACCGGGGTCACTGCCGGCAGTGGAGGCATCATACACTTTGGAGAAAAAGGTTACGAGCATAAAGTGCGCATAGGCTCTGCAGACCAATGCCTCTCCTTTTTGTGCCTTGTAATTTGCCGAATCAGGTGCATTGTAGCATACTTCGAGCGCCTGATTGGCGGCTGCTATGGCGGCATAACAGGCATCCCAGTAAAACTCAGGCGAATCCTGCTGGTTGTCTGAAACGTCCTGAAAATTGTACGGGTCGATATTGGTCCTGTCTAATGAACCGGCGCCTTTATCGGCTACGTTATCTGAAATGGATTCACAGAATGTCATGTAGTTTGCCTGCGGATAAGCAGTACCCAACAACTGCGATACTTTTTCGGGTGAGTTCAAAACAGCCCTGTTATCGGGCGGTTGCTCGAGGAACTTCTTACAGCCAGTGGCTGCAAAAAGTAAAACCCCAAAAGATATAGATACTATTTTTTGCATGTCTGTTCTTTTAAAATTCATGTCATATTCCCACTTTTAACGACAGGGTTACCTGTTTCTGAATCGGTTGTGCAACACCGCCTGAATTAAAGAACTCGGGGTCCTGACCTTTCAGCTTCGAATCGGCATAGATGAGCCACGGATTGGTAGCAGCGGCCGTAAGCGATACGTTGTTCAGTCCGGCTTTTTTTATCCATGATGGCTGTAACTGATAAGTAAGCGATACCGTTTTCAGTCTGACAAAATCCCCTTTTGCCACCCTTGCTGTTGAATAGTTATAATCGTTGTATGGATACGTGCCGCCCAGCTGCGCCTGTGCAAAGGCGTCCAGGATGGAGGGTACGTTGGTATACTTTTCATCACCGGGCATTATCCAGCGGTCGGTAAATTCCTTTGGCATGGCATCGAGGTCAGAATAGCTGGAATGAAAAGCAGGATATAATCTTATTTTGTTACCGGCCTGATAGGTAATAAATATGTTTAGTGACAAATTTTTATAGTGAAAGGTGTTCGAGAGGCCGCCGGTGATGGTTGGGTCTACCGGTCCTTCGTATACAAGATGATTTATCTTATCATCCTGCAGATATACATCTGAACTTGTTTTTCCATCTGCATCGATGAAAGTGGGTTTACCGGTAGCGTGATCAAGCCCTTTGTAATCGAGCGAAAATAAGCTGCGCACAGGATATCCTTCCCTGTTGCCGCCTTCGGCCACTACAAGATCAAATATGATAGGGTCGTTTTTGGCGGTGGTGATCTTTGTAGTATTGTAACCAAATGTGGCGCTTGCCCGCCATCCCCAGTCTTTTTGTTTTATGATCTCGCCACCAACCAATAATTCCATCCCCTTCGATTTCATATCGGCATAGTTGGCCGCTTTAGGAGTTTCTCCACCAATGCCTGATGTTTTTATCAAACTGATCAGGTCGAAGCTTTTACGCTGGTATACATCGAGACTGAGGGTAAGGCGACGTTTAAAGAAACCGGCATCCAGTCCCAGATTGGTTGTGTATAATTTCTCCCAGGTGAGGTCTGAATTCTCCAGATTAGCCAATTTTATTACTGATTCCACTTCCGTCAGATAAGGGCGGTTGGTATTGATATTTTTCAGTACGATACTGGAATTGGTAGCAGGCCCCATGCTGGCTGTTAGTCCGTAGCTGGCGCGAACAGTGAGGTAATCGGCCCAGTGAACATTCTGCATAAAAGATTCCTGTTCTACATTCCATGAACCGGCCACACTCCATGTAGGTAACCAGCGCGCCTTTTTTGATTGTCCCAATCTGTTTGAACCATCATAGCGAACTGTACCGGTGAAATTGTATTTCAGATCATATGAGTAGTTGGCAGAAGAATACAGCGCCACAAAACGATCGTAGTCGCGGCTCATGCCATAATAAGGAAAGTTATTTTCAATGGTCTGTTTTAAAATACGGTAGTCAACAAAAGCAGTACCGCCATTATCGTACTGATATCCGTAACCGGTATTGGAAAAGTTCTGCCGGTTGGCATATTTTATCTGCTGTCCTGCAAGTACGTTGAGTGTATGTTTTCCGGCAATTACTTTTGAATAATTCAAACTGTTACGGAAGTCGTAGTTGAGCAGCAGATCTTCCGTACGATTATAAAATCCGCCGTACGGCAATACTACTACGGGTTGCGCCTCGGGATTATCCGGGTCGCGGTACAGGAATTTATTATTCTGGCGAATGGTAGACGTATTCGCTGAACGATATGCTTCAGCCATATTTGCATTCTCTGTTATCTGATGCTCGCGCGATGATTTTACATAGCGGAAAGCACCTACGAATTCATACTTCAGGTCTTTCCAGATCTTATACGAGATATCACCCTGCAGGCGAAGATCAATGAGGTTGAGATCGATATAATTATTTCTGAGTTCATTGATGATATTAAAGGGTGCGAAATTTCTTCTGAAATATTCGAGGCCGCCTTTCTCATCAAAAGCAGTAAGGGTGCGGCTGGTATTTAAAGCATAACTGAACGGATTGATATCGAAGTCGCGGTCAAACTTTCCTTCCACAGGATTGCTGTTGCGGGCAAGGGCGCCGGGCGCTCTTTGCTGCCGAACAGAACTTACGGTTGAAAATCCGCCTGATAGTCTGTCGGAGAATTTATAATTATTGCGAAAGTTGATCGTGTATCTGTTTACGCGGTCGGCCAGGGTCCACCCGTTATCGCCATAAAAACTGGTAGAGAAATACGACTGTGCTTTTTCCGTTCCCGATGAAACGCTGAGCGAATGCTCCTGCATAAAATTATTTCTGAACAGAACATCGAACCAGTCGGTATTGGCGAGTGCATATCTTTCTAAAAAAGCCTTACGCGCTTCAGGGGTATTCTCCAATGGAAAATTTCCATTGGTGCCATTTAATGTCTCATACATTTTTCCATATACACCATTGTCTGCCTTGTCGAGTATGTTTGTGCTGAGAATACCTTTGCGTTCGAGCTCTGCGAGTACAGACATCTGCTCGGCAGAGTTCATAATATTGAAGTCGTTGTAGGTGGGTTTGAACTGGGTGCTGAAATTACCGGTGTAGGCAACGGCAAGTCTGCCGGCCTTTCCTCTTTTGGTAGTGATCACCACAACACCATTCATGGCCCTGGCGCCGTATAAGGCGGTTGCTGAGGCGTCTTTTAAAATATCGAAGCTCTCAATATCATTGGCATTTAAACCGGCTACAGCCGATCCTAATAAGGTGGTAGGGTCGCCGCTTGACAACTGATCGTTGGAGATGTTGACAATATCTTCAAGCACTACGCCGTCTACTACCCACAGGGGTTTATTATCTCCATTAATAGAAGTTGCGCCGCGCACCCTTATTTTGGGTGCGGTACCAAAAGTACCCGATACGTTTTGAATGGAAACACCGGCAGCGCGACCTTCGAGCATACGGCTTACGTCAACAACACCCTCCATTTTAATTTCGTCGGCTTTAAGACGAGTAGCAGCACCGGAGAATTTATTTTTATCTATGTTCTGAAAACCGGTAACGATCACTTCAGACAAAGCCTTTTCTTCTTCATTAAATAACTCTACGTTTATAAATGCCTGTCCTTTAAACAAGACGATGCGTGGGGCTTTGCCTACGTACGAGAACCGGATGCTGTCACCCGGTTGTGCGTTAATAACAAACTCGCCTTTGCCGTCGGTAAACACACCTTTGTGTGCGTCGAGGTTTTCAACCGATACCTGACCTAAAGGCGAATTTTCTTCCTTACCGATAACCTTGCCTTTTAACTTTTTAGCAGGCACCGTATCTGCGGCACTGGTTGCGCGTGGTATTGTAGGGCCTAATATAGCTTTGGCATCTTTCTTTTTATCAACGGCCTTAACAATAATGATAAAGTTCTCGGTTATTTTATAACCCAGCGCGCGGCCACGCAACAGGCTTTTCATTACATCATCGAGGCCGGCCTCAATAAAGTTTACGCTTATCTTTTCTTTATCATTAAA